>ULWX01016723.1_pt1 | contig 21329 bp, 15 predicted proteins | sample 1960851 | NCBI WGS metagenome assembly ULWX01 (sample SAMEA4835826, study PRJEB28245) | human gut metagenome | biome: gut microbiome; material: fecal sample | place: Denmark | collected 2008 | reverse complement strand
CGTAGGCAAGGTATTGCTTTTCCCATTGATAGATAGTGGAAAAATTAGGGATAGAGAAAAGGGCTGCCGTTTCTTTTAATGATAACCCATGCTACCAGCAGTGCTCAAGGACTTTTTGTTTAAAATCCGGGGAATATGAACGGTTTTTATGAAGGAGCTGGTGAATGCCGCCGTGGTTGTAGTGGGCGAGCCAGTCACGTAAGGGACGGCTGTCTGGTATTGCCAACATTCTGCAAACATATTTTACGGTATTACCGTCTAAAACCATTTGTACTGCTTTGATTTTGAATTCGTCTGAGTATTTGTTCATGAAAAAACTGCACCTCCAAAAGTCTAACTTTTGGGGTGCAGTTCAAAAACGGGTGGTTTGTTTATGTACAGTATTTAATTTTACGGTTTTAAATTGCCTTATGCCTTGATTTCAATTTCCATCAGGCAGTCGCCGCTTTCGATTCGGCTGCCGGCCGCTACGTGGATTTGCGATACAATGCCGCTGATAGGTGCGGCGATGGTGGTTTCCATTTTCATTGCTTCGGTTACGATAAGTGGGGTGCCTTTTTCGACAGCCTGGCCTTTTTCAACCAGCAGTTTAACAACGGAACCGGAAAGGGTTGCGCCGATTTCGCCGGGGTTGGTTTTATCGGCTTTTTTGCGCGTTACATTGGTAGATTTAACATTTCTGTCTTTAATATCAATTTCACGCGGCAGGCCGTTGAATTCGAAGAAGATGGTACGGATGCCGTCTTCGTTTGCTTCACCTATCTGCAAAAGCTTGATAACGAGCATTTTGCCCTGCTCGATTTCAACTTTAATTTCTTCGCCGGTTTTCATGCCAAAGAAGAAGGTAGGCGTATCAAGTACGGAAACATCGCCGAATTCGGCATGGCGTACTGCCCAGTCGCTGAATACTTTCGGGTACAGGCAGTAGCTGCTTACAGCTTCGTCGCTGGTAGGTGCGCCCATTTCCGCAAGGCTGGCGCGTACTTTTTCAAAATCTGCCGGGGGCAGTGCAGCACCGGGGCGGCCTTCGATAGGTTTGCGCCCTTTAAGAATAATTTGCTGCAATTTCTGCGGGAAGCCCTGATACGGTACGCCCAGGCGGCCTTCAAAGAATTCTACAACGGAAGCCGGGAAGCTGAGCGAATCGCCTTTGGCGTAAATGTCTTCTTCGGTAAGGTCGTTCTGCACCATAAACAGTGCCATATCGCCAACCATTTTGGAAGACGGCGTTACTTTAATAATATCGCCGAACATCATGGAAACGCGGTGGTACATATCTTTAATGTCTTCCCAGCGTTCGCCGAGGCCTACTGCTTTAGCCTGCTGCTGCAGGTTGCTGTACTGGCCGCCCGGCATTTCGTGGATGTAAACTTCCGGGTTGGGGTAAGAAACGGTGTTGTCGATTGCTTTATAATACGGACGCACGCTTTCCCAGTAACGGGACATTTCGTTAAGTGCGTTAATGTCAAGGTGCGGCTGGCGCGGATGGCCGGAAAGTGCGTAGTACAGGCTTGCGCCGCTCGGCTGGGAAGTGCCGCCGCTCATAGCGCTCATGGCTACGTCAACAATATCTACGCCGGCGTCGATAGCGCGGGCATAAGTGTAAATGCTGTTGCCGCTGCCTTCGTGCGTATGCAGGTGGATAGGCACGTTAACGGCTTCTTTAAGGGCAGAAACAAGCTGGTAAGCTGCTTCCGGCTTCAAAAGGCCTGCCATATCCTTAATGCAGATGGAGTTGGCACCGGTTTTTTCCAGTTCTTTCGCCATGGTTACATAATATTTAAGGTCGTATTTATCACGGCGCGGGTCTAAAATATCGCCGGTGTAGCATAATGCAGCCTCGGCAAATTTGCCTGCGTCGCGTACAGCGTCCAGTGAAAGGCGCATATTTTCAATGCCGTTAAGGCTGTCGAATACGCGGAACACGTCAACGCCGTTTTTCGCGCTGAGGCGGATAAATTCTTTAACAACATTGTCCGGATAGCTGGTGTAGCCAACGGCATTGGCGCCGCGCAGCAGCATCTGGAACAGAATGTTCGGGCATTTTTCGCGGAACTGGCGCAGGCGTTTCCAAGGGCTTTCGTCAAGGAAGCGGTAAGCAACGTCAAAAGTTGCGCCGCCCCAGCATTCAAAGCTGAACAGGTTAGGCAGCTTGGCTGAGGTAGTGCCGATAACTTTCAGCATATCATTGGTGCGCATGCGGGTTGCAAGCAGCGACTGGTGCGCGTCACGGAAGGTGGTATCCGTAAACAGCACTTCTTTCTGGTCCATAACCCATTTGGAAAGCCCTTCCGGCCCCTGCAAATCCAAAATCTGCTTGGTGCCGTCGGCAGGGGTGCCTTTAAACGCTTTGGGCAGGCTGAGCGGAGCAAATTCCGGTTTGGGCTGTACGCCTACATTGTTGTAGCCGTTAACTGTTACATCGGCAATGTAGTGCAAAAGCCTGGTGCCGCGGTCCAGCGTTTTCGGGAAGATGAAAAGTTCGGTGTTTTCATCAACAAACGAAGTATTGTAGCTGCCGTCGAGGAAGCTGGGGTGAGCCAGTACGTTTTCAAGGAACAGAATATTGGTTTTAACGCCGCGGATGCGGAATTCTTTTAAGCAGCGCAGCATTTTGGTAATGGCAATTTCGTGGGTCAGGCCGTGGGTGGTTGCCTTAACCAAAAGCGAATCGTAATACGGGGTAATAACGGAGCCCGTAAAAGCATTGCCGCCGTCCAGACGTACGCCAAAGCCGCCGCCGCTGCGGTAGGCAATCAGCTTGCCGGTATCGGGCATAAAGTTGTTGGCAGGGTCTTCAGTGGTAATACGGCACTGAATGGCATGGCCGAAGCTGGTAATTTTGTCCTGTTCGGGAATGCCGATTTCCGGGCTGTGCAGGGAATAGCCTTCGGCAATTTTAATCTGGGTCTGCACAATATCAAAGCCGGTAATTTCTTCGGTAACGGTATGTTCAACCTGAATACGCGGGTTAACTTCGATAAAGTAGAAGTTGCCGTCCGGGGTAACGAGGAATTCAACCGTACCGGCGCTGAGGTAATTAACGTTTTTCATCAGCTTAACGGCTGCATCGCAGATTGCCTTGCGCAGTTCGGGCTTAAGCGAAAAGGCCGGGGCAATTTCTACAAGTTTCTGGTGGCGGCGCTGTACGGAGCAGTCGCGCTCGAACAAATGCACAATGTTGCCCTGCGTATCGCCCAAAATCTGAACTTCGATATGTTTCGGGCTTTCAAGGTATTTTTCAAGGTAAATTTCATCGCTGCCGAAAGCCTTCATAGCTTCGGATTTAGCCATGTTGTATACGGTTTCCAAATCTTCGTTGCTGTTTACCATGCGCATGCCGCGCCCGCCGCCGCCGTTAACGGCTTTAAGCATAACGGGAAAGCCGTGCGCCTGCACAAAACGGTAAACGTCTTCAACGCTGTCAATCGGGCCGTCGCTGCCCGGAATCATCGGAATGCCGGCAAGCTTGGCCTGTTCGCGCGCATTAACTTTGTCGCCGAACATAATAAGGTGTTCAAGGCGCGGGCCGATAAAGATAATGCCTTCTTCGGCGCAGCGTTTTGCAAGGTCGCTGTTTTCGCTTAAAAAGCCGTAGCCGGGATGGATGGCATCTACATCGTGCTCATGCGCGATACGGATAATGTCTTCAATATCAAGGTAAGCATCGATAGGGCCTTTGCCTTCGCCGACAAGGTAGGCTTCGTCAGCTTTGTTGCGGTGCAGTGAAAGTGTGTCTTCTTTTGAATAAATTGCCACTGTGCGGATGCCGAGTTCGTTGCAGGCACGGAAAACGCGGATAGCGATTTCGCCGCGGTTGGCAACCAGTACAGACTTAATTTTTTGCATAGTATACCCTCCTTCGGATAGCACTGTACCTATTTTATTAAAAAAAGTTACTAATTGCAATGGTTTCAGCGTAAGTATTTCTGTATACAGAAAAACATAACGGCATGCAGGGAAACATGCCGTTTAAAACAGTTAATTTTTTAAATATTTGTCAAAAAAAGCGGTAATAACATCAAGCACCGGCTGCTGAACCCAAAACGTGCCGTATAACAAAGCCTCCTTAAAGTAACGTGCATATTTATTATAATACCGCTTTATTATGCGTGGCAAATTGCAGGCAGCAGGAAAGGTGCGTATGATAAAAAAGAGTTTGGCACAATGCCAAACTCTTTTTTGCTTATAAAGGTTAGATTTTAACTTTTTAGAAGCTGTATCTTATGCCGGCATTCCATTTCCAATCGGTTGTGATATCGCCGCCATAGGTCTTTTCAATATCAAAGTACAGATGTGTTGCATCACTGAGATTGATGTTGGTGCCAATGCCAACTTCACACCAGCCGCCGCCAAGATCCTGATCAAAAGATCTTTCGCGTCCTTCGGCATTTGTAAAGGTTACGCCGGTTTCACCATCAAAGTCATACAGGTAGGAAGCACGCAGATAAATATTGCCGTTGTCCAAATCTTTGCCGAATCTTACACCGGCGCGTCCAATCAGGCTTTCCATGCCGTCCTGTGCTACTTTAATATCGCCTGCGGTGTAATTTGCGCTGCCTACATGGCCGTAAGTCAGCTGTGCCTGCGGTTCAATCCAGAAACCGTTGCCCTGCTGGAAGCGTTTGCCAACTTCTACGCCGATAGAATAACCGTTAGCGTCATATTCGCCGTCGCCCCATGTATTTCTTAAATCATGGTTCAGGCGGGAATATTTGCCTACGATATCAATATAGCTGCCATCGTCGTTTAATTTGCTGCCATAAAGCAAAGGTTTTATGGTCCATTTCAAAGCTGCCGGTATCGTAACCACCGTCGCCGTCAGTATAGCTGAATGCAGCGCCTAAAGTCCAGTGCGGGTCAGTGCTTAATTTTTCATCATAGCCAAGCTGATAGGTATTATACTGGCTGTTAAGGCTCTTATAATCGTTTTCGCCGCGGACCATACGTACCCAAACGCCGTGTTCGCCCTTGCTGTCACGCAGTTCGCCAAGGCGTTTATTCATATCGTCCAATTCATTGCGCCAGCTGATTAATCCTAAAGCACCAACTTCTTCGGTACCGAAAACATCAGGGTTTTTAATAATTTCGTCAATGTCAACAGTACCGTAATCGTTTACTGTGCCTTTGCCGCCGTCGTCAATGCCGCCCGGATTTTGTTCAACATGTGCGCCGGTAGGATAAAGTATTTTAGGAAGTTCTGTAGCTGCATTATTTCCATTTTCTTGTGTAATTTTTACGACATAAGCCAGTCTTTGCAAATCGTTTTCAAGGTTGCCGGTATTGTTTTCGCTGCTGCCAACAACAGTAATTCTGCCGCAACCAATAGAATCATCTAACGGATTGTATTTATCATTAACGTGGATATAAACACCTTTGCTATAATCAATTTTATAGTCGTCAGGGCTGTCGTAGACATATTCTTCAGTACCGTTTACATTGATAGTCAGCTTTTTAACATCGAAGTTAATTTTGTTGCCAAGCCAGTCTTTTTTATTACCATCGCCGACTCCACCGAAATCAGCTTTAGCGTATTTACCAAGGTTAATTGTCATATGGTTATCGCTGTCAGTACCAGTAATGTGTGCAGCACTGTTTATCTTTTTACTAGAAGAATCATAGTATACACTTGTTTTAAAAGCTGCGCCATCGCCAACGGTAATATTATTTAAAGTAAATTTTGCTGTTTCATCTTCATTACCCCATGTTTGTAAAGAAAAATTACCTCCATCTTTCACGTCAATATCATTGATTACAGCAGAACTGGTATGGTCTAATTGAAGCATAGTTTTCCCGGTTTCAGCTATAATATTATTTACTGAGAAGTTTGCTCCTTCCTCTACTTCGATACGGGCTTCATTTTTTGTTCCTTTCTCATGTTTAAGGGTTATAGGAGCTGTAACTTTTATATCAGTATTAGCATCAATAACTAAAGCAGTTCTTGCGCCGTGTGATTCGATTAATATTTTACCGACATTAGTAAGGACATTGTTGTTCAATATTTCGAATCCTGTTTGAGCATTGTGGGTATCTATTATTTGCAGGTCAGGAGTTATAAGTGTGGCTGATACCTTACGCCACATTTGATTTCCCGGATGCCCATGATAAACAATTTTATCAGTAGCAGTAATGGAGCCTGCTATTGCTGCTTGATCAGTTCCAAGTCCGCTTATTTCTAAAGTTTTGGTGTTAATAGTACCGGTGTTATTAAAAGTACCGCCGGTAATAGTTATACTCTCATTGGCAGTAACTGTATCAGTATTTTTAAAGCTACCTCCGTTAACAATTATGCTTTTATTGACAGTGACTGTACCGGCATTGTCGAAATATTCATTTTCTTCTACTGTGATATTATCCATTTTGTATTCAGGATCATTTGCGCCAACCTTAATACTATCCGCATAAGCGCTGCCTGTAATAACAAAAGCCATCAGCGCGCTTAAGGCAAAAGCTTTTTTAAAATTAGATTTTTTCATAAAAACAACCCCCTTTACGAAGCTTCTATAATTTAATTATATCATCTAATGTCGTCTAATACAAAAAATGATAAATAATACTTATTGAAAATATAATTTATTCCAATGTAAAATGATATTTTAAGTTTGTAATTTTGGGCATAAAAAAAGCACCACTATAAATGTGATGCCGTTAGATATAATTTCATAAGATTTTGTGTAATACTGCTTGTCACTCCAGCAAATTATTTTTGCGCCAGCCTTCGCTTTTCCAGCGGTAAATAAATACCAGCGCGCGCAGGCATTCATCAAGGCACATGGCAAGCCATACGCCCACCAGCCCCCAGCCAAGGTGCAGGCCAAAGAACCACGCGCCAAGCGTTGCCACGCTCCACATGGAAACAAGCCCCGTCGTTACCGGCCACTTAATATCGCCGGCCGCCTGCAAACTCATAACCATTACCATGTTCACGGCGCGCCCTGCTTCCAAAAACACTTCTATTAAAAAGATGTGCCGCCCCAGTTCCAGTACTTCGGGGTTGTCGGTAAAAATGCCGTAAATGCTGTCGCTGTTAAAAAATAAAAGCAGTGTTACCGTTGTGCTGATGGTAACGGCAATGCGGATGGTTTTCCATACGCGCTGTTCAACGGCGTCCAAATCGCCCGCACCGATTAAAAAGCCAACGATAATCTGTGTTGCCATGGCAAGAGCCTGCGAATAGATGTAGGAAAACATGGCGATGATGTAGGCGTAAATTTTGGTAGTAATAACCACAATTCCCATTACGTTAACAAAGCGCATAATAACCATCTGCGAAATCTGGTAGGAAAGCGATTCGCCGCCGGATGGCAGACCCAGGTACAAAATTTTATACAGCGTGCTTTTGGGGAAGGGGCGCAGGTATTTAAGCGAAAGGCGGATATCAATAAATTTGCGGAAAAAGTACAAAATTAAAAGCAGCCCCAGCACCTTACTGGTGTTGGTAGATATGGTTACGCCCAAAACGCCAAGTGACGGTATCGGCCCCAGGCCGTGAATTAAAATGCAGTTGCCCGCTATATTGATAAGGTTCATCACTACGGAGGTAATCATGGTGATTTTTAAAAGGGAATAGCCGCGGAAGAACGAAATAAAAGAGATATAGGCAGACTGCACTACTATAAAAAGCCCTATGTAGCGCAAAAAGAGCGAGGCTTCGGCCCAGATGTCTGCCGGTACATCCAGGAGGCTTAAAAAGAAACCGTCAAAAATAAACAGCGCCGCGCTGATGATAACGCCGAAAACCATATTGGCAAGCAGGGCAACGGTGCAGACTTCGGCAACTTTTTCGCGGTTGCCCGCACCGCGGTGCTGGGCAATTAAAATGGTAGCTGCCATGCTGATTACGCTTAAAGCGAGGATAACGATATTGATAATCTGGTTGGCGTTGCCTACGGCGGCAACAGAGTGCTGCGAGTAATGGCTGAGCATGAACTGGTCGACATTGCCGACCATCATCTGCAAAAGTATTTCAATAAAAATTGGCCAGGTCATTTTAAAAACGGAAAGTTTTTGCGTGCCTTCGGCGTTTTTTACTGCTGACATGATTGTGCTCCTTATTTTTAAAAGTTTTTAAACAGAGAAAATAACTATATTATAGCAGTTTGCATTGTATTTACAAGCAGAAAAGTGTAAAATAAACAGCAAAAAATAAATTCGCAAAAGTCTGAAAAAATGAAGTTAACCATAAACGCATAAAAGGTTGACAATAAAAACGGCAAAACTTATAATTAAAAAGTAAAGGTGTGGTGAACTATGTTAAAACTTATCAGGGCATTATCAGAATACAACGGCCCGACTTATGACGGTGCGGTAATGGCAAGAGCTGTTATTAAAGCATCCGTGCTGGAAAATACAGATTACGCAACGCGCCCGGTAAAAATGGCGCCGCCGCGCATGGGCATTATCGAGGCTTATAAAGAAGGCGCCGCTTCGCTGACGGTAACGCTGCTGCGCCCGCTGGTGCGTGCCGGTGAAATGCCGGAAACGGTGCCGCAGGGCGAAAAACAGCTGAGCTTTGTTATTGATAAGCCGGAAATTAACGCTTATCTTGATGCTGTGGACGATACTAATTCCATTCACCGCGGCGAAAACCCCGTTGTACCGGGGCTGTGCATGATTGAGCATTTGTGGCGCGCTTTAAATAAGCCGCTGCCGCTGAACTGGGATGTTAAATTTAAAATGCCTGCTTTTGCGGGGGAACAGATAGACATATACAAAAACGGCGCGTCGCTTGACGGTTACTGCGGCGGGCGCGAGCTGTTTACGGTAGGTATAAAGGAGAGTTAAAACAATGAATGGCACAAACAGGCCGGACGGTGTCCGCGAGATGGTAAAAATGGCGCTTTTAATGGCAATGAACTGCGTATCGGCGTATGTAATAATTCCGCTGCCGTTTTCGCTGTCGCCAATATCGCTGCAAACGGTGTTTGTAAATCTTTTGGGCTTTTTGCTTACGCCGCGGCAGGTGCTTATTACCATGTGCGCATACCTGTTAATGGGGCTTGCGGGGCTGCCGGTGTTTACGGGCGGCACGGCAGGGCCCGGCAAACTGTTTGGGCCTACCGGCGGATATATTTTCGGCTTTTTAGTGGCAGCGCTTATCATCAGCTGGCTGCGCGGCAATAACTACGGCTTTAAGCGCTGCGCATTTCTGGGTGTTGTTATCGGCATACCGGTAATTTACCTTCTGGGCGTGGCGCAGCTTAAATTCATTACCGGCATCGGCTGGGAAGAAGCCGTTGTTACCGGCGCTTTGCCGTTTATTCCGATGGATATTGTTAAGTGCATAGCGGCGGCGTATATTACGGCGCCCATTCAAAGAGCGATTGGCGGCGGGCGCTGATGGATAAGGTTTGTTTAATTGGCGGGCTGCGCAGCTATATTGGGCTGACGGGCGGCGTGTACAGGCACGCACCGGCAGAGCTTTTGGGCGCAGCGGTGCTGAAAGCGGTAACGGAAAAATATAATGTTGTGCCGCAGCAGATAATTTGCGGCAACGGCGTGGGCGCGGGCGGCAACATTGCGCGCCTGGCGGCATTGGAAGCCGGTCTGCCGGAAAGCATACCCGCTGTAAGTGTGGATGTGCAGTGCGGCAGCGGGCTGGAAGCCGTGGCAATGGCGGCGGCAAAAATTGAAGCAGGCGAAGCGGATATAATTATTGCCGGTGGGTTTGAAAGTACATCTACCCAGCCGCGGCGCGGCTACAACGCCAACCACCCCGATTATAAGGGCGAAGAAACTTATAGCGTAGCCAAGTTCATGCCGGGCATTCACCGCGAAACGGTAATGCTGGAGGGCGCGGAACTTACGGCAGAGCGTGAGCATATCAGCCGTGCGGAAAGCGACCCCTGGGTTCTGCGCAGCCATAAGCTGGCGGCGCAGGCAGCGGCAGACGGCGCGTTAAGCGATATTATAGTGCCGTGCTTCGGCGCTGTGCGCGATGAAGGCATACGCCCCAAAATGAGCCAGCGCCTTTTGGACAGGCTGCCCTGTGTGCTGGAAGGCGGCAGATTTACCAATGCTGCCAATGCCTGCCTGACTAATGACGGCGCGGCGTTTGTGCTGCTGGCAAGCGAAAGCTATGCCAAAGCGCATAACCTTGCGGTGCAGGCCAAAGTGCGGTACAGCGCGGCAGCGGGCGGCGACCCATTTGTAAGCCCCAAAAGCGCAATTTTTGCGCTTAATGCGCTGCTGCAAAGGGCAGTGCTTTCGCATACGCAGATAGACTGCTTTGAACTTAACGAAGCCTTTGCCGTTATCGATGTTATGTTCAGCCGTGCCTTTCCGGGGCATGAAGACGGCTATAATGTTTTCGGCGGCGCGCTGGCGTACGGGCACCCTTACGGCGCTTCGGGAGCAATTATTTTGCTGCACCTGTTAAAATCGCTGCAAAAGCGCGGCGGCAGGTTCGGTGCGGCATCCGTAGCGGCGGCTGGCGGCGTTGGCACGGCACTTTTGATTGAGAGATGTTAATATGGACTATTTGCAGTTGATTGCAGAAAAGCCGCCCGAAAAGGCGGCTTTAATAACAGAAGAACATACTTATACCTACGGCGAACTTGCCGCCCTGGCGCGTGAACGCAGAAAAACGGCGGGCGGCGTACGCAGGGTGTATTTTATAAAAAAATCCGCAATAGCGCAGCAGCTTATTGAATTTATTGCTTTTGCCGGAACGGACAATGTGCCGGTGCTGGCACCGCAGGAAGCAGATACGGAGCATTTAAAGGATATTGTGCCGCCGCCTGAAGCCTGCATGGGAGCTATGACCAGCGGCACAACCGGCAGGGCCAAAGTGCTGTTCCGCACTTATGAAAGCTGGGCAGGCTTTTTTGAGGAGCAGAACCGCGTGTTTGGCGTAATTCCGGACAGCTGCATGTTTGCGCAGGGCAGCCTGGCTTTTACCGGCAACCTTAATTTATATATGGGCGCGCTTTATGCCGGTGCTTCGGTGGCAGCTGCCGGTAAATTCCGCCCGCGCCTGTGGCAGGAAATGATTTTAAAGTACAGCTGCGACGTTGTTTATTTAATACCAACCAAACTAGGGCTTTTGGCGCGCGGCTGCAAAACGCCGCTGAACTGCGTTAAAAGCATTATTGCCGGTTCGCAGGGGTTTGATAAAAACGATTTGGATGCAGTAAAAGCCGTACTGCCCAATGCGGAAATGACGCTGTATTACGGCGCGAGCGAGTTAAACTATATAACCTACATTAAAGACAGTGAAATGACCGGCGACCGCACGTTGATAGGCCGTCCGTTTAAGGGCGTTGGCGTAAGCGTGCGCAATGGTGAAATTTATATAGATACGAAGTTTCACGTTACCGGCGTAAAATGCCCGGCAACGCTTGGCGACTGCGGCAGCATTGATGAAAACGGCATGCTGCACTTTTTAGGGCGCCGCGACGATATGTATAACATTAATGGCATTAAAGTTTCCGGCTTGAAGGTGGAAAGCGCGCTGCTTGACTGTGACGGCGTGGAAGATGCGGCGGCGTTTGCGGAAAAAAGCGGCGGCAAAGATTTGCTGACGGTGTTTGTAGTTGGCCGCGGGCTGAATAAAACCGGGATTTTGCAGAAGCTGCACGGCAAACTTACGGAGCATGAACTGCCCAAGCGCATAATTTTTATAGACGCTCTGCCGAAAAACGAAAGCGGCAAAACGGACAGGAAAAAACTGCAAACCATGTTATAAAAAAGAAAACCTTGTTGTTTAAGTTAAACAGCAAGGTTTATTTTTATGCTTTTTACAGCGCCGTGCCTTTAGCGGGCATGGTAAAATTTGCGGTATCAATACCTTCCAGCTTCAGTAGTGCCAGTTTTTTAGCCAAGCCGCCTGCGTAGCCTGTCAGGCTGCCGCCTGTGCCAACTACGCGGTGGCAGGGCACAATAATGCTTATGGGGTTATGCCCAACCGCGCCGCCAACTGCCTGTGCGGACATCTGTTTTAAACCGTTATGTGCGGCAAGCTGCGCAGCAAGTTCGCCGTAAGTAGTGGTTTGGCCGTAGGGAATTTGCAGCAACAGCTGCCATACTTCTTTGCGGAAGGCGGTTCCTTCCAAATTCAGCGACGGCGTAAAATCCGGCCTGCGGCCGCTAAAATAAATATCCAGCCAGCGCACGGTTTCATCAAAAACCGGCAGGGTTTTGGCTGCGGCAGTTTCTGTCAGCCCTTCGGCAAAATATTTTTGCCCGTCAAACCACAGCCCGGTTAAGGCAGTACCGTCGCTGGCCATGGTTATGCCGCCTAATGGCGATTTATAAAAACAGGTGTATAACAAGGAGTACCACCTCTCTTAAAATTTGCATTGCAAAAATTGATATTTTAGTGTTTATAAGAACTGCGCGGCGTTTTTATATAAATTTGCCGGTAACGCTTGCAGGTGCGGCTTTAATCTGCGCGGGCGTGCCGCAGGCAACAACTGTGCCGCCTTCGTTGCCGCCGCCTGGCCCCATGTCTATGATGTAGTCGGCGTTTCGGATAACGTCAAGGTCGTGTTCGATAACGATAACGGTTGCGCCGCTGTCAATCAGCCGCTGGAATACGTCCAGCAGCGTTCTTACATCAAGCGGGTGCAGCCCAATGGTTGGTTCGTCGAAGATGAAAACGGCGTCGCTCTGGCTTTTGCCCATTTCGCTGGCCAGTTTCAGCCTTTGCGCTTCGCCGCCAGAAAGGCTTGGTGTTTCTTCGCCGAGCGTCAGGTAGCCGAGCCCCAAATCTTTTAAAACCTGCAAACGCTGGCGCACGGTTTTTAAATCCGCACAGGCGGTAAGCGCGGTGCTGATGTCCATGTCCATCAAATCGGGCAGGGAGCAGTACTGACCGTTGGCGGCGCAGTATTTTACTTTGGCGGCGTCTTTGCCGTAGCGGCTGCCGCGGCAGTCCGGGCAGGGTATTTCCACGTCCGGCAGAAACTGCACGTCAAGGTTAATTACGCCGGTGCCGTCGCAGGTTGGGCAGCGCAGTTTGCCGGTGTTGTACGAAAAATCGCCTGCTTTAAAGCCGAGCGTTTTGGCGTCTTCCGTTCTGGCAAAAATTTTGCGCAGTTCGTCATGCACGTTGGCGTAGGTTGCAACGGTGGAACGCACGTTAATGCCAATCGGCGTGGCGTCAATAAGTTTTACGCTGCGTATGCCGTCAGCCTGTACGTTAAGCACGTGCTCCGGCAGTTTTTGTCCGTTTGTGGCGGCGGTAAGTCCGGGTACAAGGCTTTCCAGAATCAGCGTTGTTTTGCCGCTGCCGCTTACGCCGGTTACAACGGTAAGCCTGCCTTTGGGTATATCAACCGCAAGCGGCTTTACGGTATGGATGGCGTCCGTTTCAAGGTGGATGCGCCCTGCCGCAAACATTTCTTCCGCTGCTGCCTGTTTGCGTATTACGGAGCTTTCCGTTTTTAAAAACGGGCCTATTTTAGAATTTTTATTCTGCGTAATTTCCGCTATGGTTCCTTCGGCAATAACCTGCCCGCCTTTTGCGCCTGCTTCCGGGCCCATTTCAATCAGCCAGCCCGCTTCTTTTAAAATCTGGGTGTCATGGTCAACCAGCACAACGGAGTTGCCGTCTGCTACCAAATCGTGCATAACGCCGGTAAGCCCTACAATGTTGGATGGGTGCAGCCCTATGGAAGGCTCGTCAAGCACGTACAAAACGCCGGTGGTGCGGTTGCGTACGGCGCGGGCAAGCTGCATGCGCTGGCGTTCGCCGGTGGAAAGGGTGCTGCTTGCGCGGTCGAGCGTTAAATAGCCAAGACCCAAATCCATCAGCCTTTTGGCTGCCGTTTGGAAGCTTTCGCAGATGCTGGCTGCCATTGGGCGCATTTCCGGCGGCAGTGTGCCGGGAACGCCGTTTACCCAGACGGTAAGTTCTGTAAGCGTCATGCGGCAGGCTTCGTCAAGCCCAATGCCGCGCAGACGCGGGGCGCGTGCAGCGTCCGAAAGGCGGGAGCCGCCGCAGTCCGGGCAGGTTTCCTGTTTTAAAAATTTTTCCACGCGCTTCATGCCTTTTTCGTCCTTAACTTTGGCCAGCGCGTTTTGTACGGTGTAAACAGCGTTGTAATAGGTAAAATCAAGTTCTCCTGCCTGGTTGCTGCTTTTTGCTTTGTAAAAAATATGTTTCTTTTCGGCAGGACCGTGATAAACGATTTCTTTTTCTTCCGGCGTAAGGTCGCGGAAGGGCACGTTGGTGCGCACGCCCATTGCCCGGCAGACGTCTGTCATCAGCGACCACATCAGCGTATTCCACGGGGCAACTGCGCCTTCGTCGATAGTAAGGCTTTCATCCGGCACGAGGGCTGAAAGGTCAACATTGCGCACAAGGCCGGTGCCGTCACAGGTGCGGCATGCGCCCTGGCTGTTAAAGGCCAGCTCCTCCGCACCGGGCGGCCAGAATCTGGCGCCGCATTCCGGGCAGGTAAGCTGCTGCTCGGCGGCAACGGCAAGCGTTGGCGGCACGTAATGCCCGTTGGGGCAGCGGTGGCTTGCCAGGCGCGAAAACATCAGGCGCAGGCTGTTTAAAAGCTCGGTGCCAGTGCCGAAGGTGCTGCGTATGCCCGGCACGCCGGGGCGCTGGTGCAGGGCAAGCGCGGCAGGCACGTACAAAACTTCGTCCACCTGCGCTTTGGCGGCCTGCGTCATACGGCGGCGCGTATAGGTGCTGAGTGCTTCCAGATAGCGGCGCGAGCCTTCGGCATACAGCACGCCTAGTGCCAGCGAAGATTTGCCGCTGCCGGAAACACCGGCAATGGCCGTTATGGTATTCAGCGGCACGTCAACATTAATGTTTTTTAAATTATGCACGCGCGCCCCGCGGATTTTAATTTTATCAATCATGGTTTTCTCCTGTTAAAGCCTGCAAAGAACAAAACGGCGCATGGATAAACCATGAGCCGCTTGTTGAAAATGTGTTATTTGTTAATCTGTCCGTCTACGCCTTTAACAAACCAGTCGATGGAAAGCAAATCCTTATCGGTAAGAGCCTGCCCTGCCGGTACGCGTTCTGCGCCGGTCTGGTCATACAGCGGGCCTGCAAAAACAACAAGTTTGCCGTCGATAATATTCTGTTTGGCAGCGTCAGCCAGTTTTTTGGTTTCGTCCGTTACAGCCGGGCCGTAGGGGGCAATATCTACAACTTTGTCTTTCATGCCGCCCCAGTAAGCGGAAGATTTCCAGGTGCCTGCCTGTACTTCTTTAATGGTTTTTTCATAGTAAGGGCCCCAGTTCCAGATGGCGGAAGTAAGGGAAGCCTTAGGTGCGTTGGCAGACATATCCACGTTGTAGCCAATGCCGTAAACTCCGCGTTCTTCGGCAGCCTGCTGCGGGCCGGGGGTGTTCTGGTGCTGGGCAATAACGTCCGCACCGGCGTCAATCAGCGTTAACGCTGCCTGTTTTTCGGTGGAGGGGTTATACCAGGTGTTGGTCCACAGAACTTTTACTTTAGCGTCCGGGTTTACGCTCTGCACGCCAAGGGTAAAGGCGTTAATGGCGCGGATAACTTCCGGAATCGGGAATGCGGCTACAAAGCCGATGGTGTTGGTTTTGGTCTGTTTGCCCGCAACAATGCCGGTTACGTAGCGCGCTTCATACATGCGGCCAAAGTAGGTGCCAACGTTGGGCGCGGTTTTAAAACCGGAGCAGTGCAGGAAGGTAATATCCGGGAATTTTTTGGCTACGTTAATGGTGGGGTCCATATAACCGAAGCTGGTGGTGAAGATGATTTTGTTGCCCTGTGCGGCAAGCTGGTTAATAACACGCTCGGAGTCTGCACCTTCGGGTACAGATTCCATAAAGGATGTTTCTACATCGGGCATGTTTTTGGCAACGTACTGGCGGCCGAGTTCATGCGCCATGGAATAGCCGCCGTCTTTGGCGGAACTTACATAAACAAAAGCGGCCTTGGTTTTGCCTGCGGCAGCTTCGTCTTTTTTATCGCCGCCGCAGCCGGCCAAAAGTGCACCGCATGCCAGCATGGCAATAAGGGAACAAGCAAGGAATTTTTTCATTGTTTAACCTCCGTCCGTAATTTTATATTTTAATTGTAGCAATTTGCAGCCTAAAGTGCAATAACTATGGCGGCAACACGCAACATTTTGTGAAAAAACTATAAAGGGCTTGTCAAAAAAGGCTTTTAAAGCGATAATTATAATGAGTATTTATTTTTAGGATTAGGACGGCGCGTATGTCAGAAAATAACGGCAGTACAGGCAATAAAAAATTTTTAAAGGGCACGTTAATACTTACGGCTTCCAGTATGGTGGTTAAGGTTATCGGCTCCGTAAACTGGATTATTTTATCGCGCATTCTAGGCGGCGAAGGCATTGGGCTGTACCAGATGGGCTTTCCGATTTATTTAATGGCGATAACGGTATCGTCGGCAGGCATACCGGTGGCAATTTCCATCATCACGGCCGAAAAAGTGGCTGAAAACGACTTTTTCGGTGCAAAAAGGGTGTTTAATGTATCGCTGAGGCTGCTTTTTATCAGCGGCCTGGTGTTCTCGTCGGCGCTGTGGTTCGGCGCAGGCTGGCTTATCGAAAACCACTGGATTCGCGATGCCCGCGCTTATTATTCCATTATCGCGCTGGCGCCGGCAGTATTTTTTGTAACCTTCCTGGCTAGCTTCCGCGGTTATTTGCAGGGCTGGCAGATTATGATGCCGACGGCGGCTTCCGAAGTTGTGGAGCAGCTGATGCGCGTTGTTACCATGATTGTGTTTGCCTACATGTTTATGCCTTACGGGCTTGAATATGCGGCAGGCGGCGCAAGCATGGGCGCCGGCGTGGGTGCGTTTTGCGCGCTGCTGGTGCTGATGTTGTTTTACGCACGGCTCAAGCGCAGCCTGAAGGATAAAATGCAGGGCGCGGTGGCGGCCAAAAAGCCGGAGGCGGCGGGCAAAATTATTATGCGCCTGCTTAAACTGGCGCTTCCGGTATCGCTTTCGAGCCTGATGCTGCCGGTTGTGGCAAACCTTGATTTGCTGATTGTGCCGCAGCGGCTTGAAGCGGCGGGGTTCAGCGTCGGCGAATCGACGGAGCTGTTTGGTTATTTAACAGGCATGGCAGTGCCGCTTGTTAACCTTGCTACTATTTTTACGGCGGCTATGACGATAAACCTTGTGCCTGCTATTTCCGAATCGCGCACGTTAAAGGACGCGGCTGGTATTAAGGCAAAAATAAGCACGGCCTTTCGCGTGGCAATGATTATAACCATGCCGTGTTCCGTGGGGCTGTACTTTTTAGCGGGCGACGTTGCGGCCTTAATTTACAATGCGCCGGGCGCGGCGGGGGCAATCCGCACCATGAGCTTCGGCATTTTCCTTTTGGGGCTGCACCAGATAAGCACCGGCATTTTGCAGGGGCTTGGCAAAACCGCACTGCCTGTTATTGCCATGATACTTGCCGCAGCCATTAAAGTTTGCTTAAGCTGGGTTCTTACCGCACGGCCGGAGCTTGGCATTAACGGCGCTTCTCTGGCAACGCTTGCCGATTTCGGTATTGCGGCGCTGCTTAATATGGTATTTATTTATAAACATGCGCATTATTCGCTGAGCCTTGACGGCATTTTTAAACCGGCGCTTGCTTCGGCGCTGATGGGCGCTGCCGTGTACGGCGTGCTTGCGGCGGCGCAGGGTTTTGGCGCGTGGGCCATTCTTGCGGCAATGATTGTCGCCGTGCCGGTTTATGCTGTTGCCCTGGCAGGCTTCGGCGGCCTTACCAAAGAAGACCTGGAGGATATTCCCTTTATCGGCCGCAGAGTGCTGGCAGTGGGCAGGCGTTTTGGTTATTTTAAATAAGAGGGTATAAAAATGAAAAGCAGCAAGTTTTATACATTCACCCTTCCCAATGGCAAAAGCTATAAAATACCCGCGCTTGTGTTTAAGGCCGGCGCAGTATTTGCCGCTGCCGCCGTATGCTTTGGCGTTTACGCGGCATTTGCTTTTGTGCGCTACCACGCGCAGCAGCAGGAATTTGCCGAGTACCGTGCGCACAAGGCAGAGTACGAAGAACGCATGCAGGGGCTTTTGGATGATAACGAAAAAATGCTGCGCGACATAAACGAAATGGCTACTTTGGAAAGCCGTCTGCGCCGCGCGCTGATACGCGACCCGGAAGCAGGAATGAAGCTTGCCGCGCCGCAGCAGGAAAGCGCTCCGGCTGACGTTAAGCCCGGCTACACAGGGCAGGGCGGCCCAGCAGAATTTGGCATGATTGAAATGCTTGATATTTTAACAGTGCAGAACAAAAACATTAAACAGCAGATTGACGACAAGAAAACTTCCATGAAAGAGCTGCTTCTGGCAATGGAAAAACGCAGCAATTCGCTGAATGCTTTTCCGGATTTATGGCCGGGTGAAGGCGGCACAATCAGTTCGCCTTACGGCGGGCGCATGGCTCCGGTTGGCGGCGGCTATGACTGGCATCCGGGCATTGACATTGCCGTTGATTTCGGCACGCCGGTATATGCTTCGGCAGCCGGTACGGTAGAGCAGGCAGGCTGGAACGGCGGTTACGGGCGCTATGTAAAACTTGACCACGGCAACGGCTACGAAACTGCGTATGGGCATATGAGCGGCATTGCCGTAACGGAAGGCGAAGCCGTGCGCAAAGGCGATATTATCGGTTTTGCAGGCAGCAGCGGTTACAGCACCGGCCCGCACATCCACTTTGAAGTGCTGGTAGACGGGCAGTTTGTAGACCCCATGTACATGTTAAGCAGTAAATAATCCGCATAAGCGGAAAATATAAAATAATTAAGCGGAGGCGATTTTATGAAAAAATTTATTTTGCTATTAACCACGGTTTTAACGCTGGCTTTTGCTGCAAGCTGCTTTGCAACCGAAAACAGCAGCGCGCTGAATGATGCTGAAGGTTCTGCACAGAAGGTTATTACAGCGCTGGTTGCCAGCGACACTTTGGGCTACAAGGATGCTGAAAAAGCCATGTCGGCAGACCTTGCCAAACAAATGAATGTTAACACTTTTATTGCCATGCAGCGCCAGGTACAGGAAAAGTTCGGCAAACATAAGGAAAACAAGTTCTTTTCGTTTGAACGTTTTGACAAAGCCGACCGCCTTACCTACATTGCAGGTTTTTCTAAAGAGCCTGCCGTAAGCATTGTGTTTACGCTTGACAAAAAAGGAAAAATTACCGAGTTCAGCCTGGCTGCACTGGAAGTACAGCAAAACGAAGAACAATAAAATATTTTACGGGCATGCGCTAATAGCGTGTGCCTTTTCTTTTTGCAGGAATACGTTAAATTTGGCAGTTTTCAGCTAAAATTTAACATATCCTTAATGGCGGCTGAATAATCCTCCGTTATAATCAAGGTATCTTGTAATACGTTTGATTTGGAGGAGTAAAAATGACTAATCTGAATGAGAAAATTTCCCGCAGAAAATTTTTACAGCTTACAGCCGGTGCTGCCATCGGCGCCGCTATGCTTAACGTGCCGGGCATGACCTTTGCCGCAGGCGCAAAAGTAAAAGCCGCAAATTATAATAAGCTGCCTGACGCAGTACCTCTTGCCAAAGAGGCGGAGCTGGTGCAGCTTTCGTACAAAAAAATTCAGGATGCAGTCAGCAGCATTAAAGACAGCACTTTAAGAAGCATGACTGCAGAAATTATCAATAACCCCAATCCGGCATTTATGGAAAATTATCAGCTGCCGGGCAGCAAACGCGCGCTTTACAATAAGCTGGCAGCTGCCGGTTTGCTTGATACTTCCAAAATTTCCGCCGAACAGCTGCTGCCTCCATACAGCGGCAAGCTGCCGCAGCCGTTCTATTCCGCACCTGGCAGCGGCTACGCAAGCCACCATGCTTATCCGGGCGGGCTGGCAACGCATACGGCCGCTAACCTGTGCATTTCTGAAGGCATTTACAATACTTATAAGGACATTTTTAACAGCGACATCAGCCGCGATATTATCATTTCCGCACAGGCGCTGCACGATTTGGCAAAACCGCTGGTATTCCAGTGGCAGAAAGACCAGGCTTCGCTGCCTGAATACACCATTGCCGCTACCGGCGCACACCATATTTTAAGTATTGCCGAAGTTATTTACCGCGGGTTCCCGGTGGAAGAAATTGTTGCTCAGGCCTGCGCACATACCATTCCGACAGGCAAAGACGAGCAGGTTGTTGCCGGTTACTTAAAGGCAGCTGCCATTATCGCCGGTAAGGATGCCGTAAAACTCGGCCTTGTAAACAGCGACAACACTATTCCTACTCCGCATAAGCAGGAAGGTTATATTGTAAGCCTCGGCGACCACGACTTTGTACTCAGCAGCCCGGCCTGCCAGAAATCCGTTGCCATTCTTAAACAGATTGCAGCCAAAGATTACGGCATGACTAAAGCGGAGCTGGAAGGAGAACATTTCAACCGCTTCCGTAATTACATCGGCGCGCAGTATTCCATGATGTATATCGACAGCCTTGCATCTACCAAAAACGGCATGGAAAGAATCCGACAGGCAGTGAAGAACGTAATTGTTAAATAAGCCTGCGGTGCTTGACAAACGCTTGAAGTAGCATTATTATAATTATACAAACGGTTAAATAACCACCAATGGTTAACGAAATTAGGGCGTGTTGCAGCACGTCCTTTTTTCATGCAAAAAAATAAAGCCGTACAGTTGCAGCTGTACGGCAAAATGTTACTTTTTATTATTTGTGTTTGTTGAGCCACCATGAAAAGTAAGCTACAATAAAGCCGACAAATAATGGAGCAAGTAACAGCTCCACGAGACGGTTAAATAACACCTCCAATAGCTAACACCTCCTTTCAAAATTGGGAGGCGTTCAATATTATAGCATACGAATATCTGATTGAAAAGATAAAAACGCCATCAGGAATAATTGGTAATTACTCCCGGTGGCGTTTAAAAATTTTTAAATATTTTATTTTTTGCTTGCCGCTACATCGCTGAAGGCTTTTTCGGCGGCAGCAATTGTTTTTTCAATATCTTCCGGCGTATGGGCCAGCGAGATAAAGTTGGTTTCAAACTGGGAAGGCGGCAGGTAAATGCCCTGTTCCAGCATGCTGTGGAAGTAGATGCGGAAGGCATCCAAATCACTGGCGGAAGCACTTGCGTAATCCGTAACGGGTTTATCGTTAAAGAATACGGTGAACATGGAACCGAGGCGGTGGCACTGTACGGGCACGCCTGCTTTTTCTGCCGCGCGCTGCAGGCCGCCAACCAAAATGGCTGTGTGGCTTTCAAGCGCTGCGCATACATTGTGTTCTTCCATGTAGGTAAGGTTGGCAATGCCGGCTGCCATAGCCAGCGGGTTGCCGCTTAAGGTGCCTGCCTGGTACATGGGGCCGACAGGCGCAACCATTTCC
>ULWX01053293.1_pt1 | contig 21395 bp, 21 predicted proteins | sample 1960851 | NCBI WGS metagenome assembly ULWX01 (sample SAMEA4835826, study PRJEB28245) | human gut metagenome | biome: gut microbiome; material: fecal sample | place: Denmark | collected 2008 | reverse complement strand
GCTCCTGCGCCTGCGCCGGTCAAGCCCGCCCCGGCGGCGAAGCCTGCCGCCAGCGCGGATGAGTTCTCGCTGGACGATATTCTCAACGAGTTCAAATAAAGAAATATGGACGGAAATGTAATAACCGTCAAAGCCTTGGAGAGCGGCGAGCGTATCGACGCTCTCCTTGCGCGCTCTGTGCAGGGTTTGAGCCGCAGCGCGGCCCAGCGCCTGACGGAGGACGGGCAGGTAACGCTTAACTGCAAGCCGGTTCGCAAGAACTACAAATGCTCCGCCGGGGAGGAATTTCGGCTGAATCTCCCACCGGCGGAGGACACGGCGCTGATCGCGCAGGATATTCCGCTGGACGTGGTATATGAGGATGACGACCTCATCGTCGTCAACAAGGCGCGCGGCATGGTGGTGCACCCCGCCGCCGGGCATCTGGACGGGACGCTTGTAAACGCGCTGCTGCATCACTGCGGCGCCTCTCTCTCCGGCATCGGGGGGGAGCTCCGCCCCGGCATCGTGCACAGGATCGACAAGGATACCTCCGGGCTCATCATCGTCGCAAAGAATGACTTTGCCCATCTCGGGCTCTCTGCCCAGCTTGCCGACCACAGCCTCTCCCGCGAGTATGAGGCCGTTGTCCACGGCAGGCTGCGCGAGGACAGCGGGACGGTCAACCGCCCAATCGGCCGCCACCCCACCGACAGAAAGCGCATGGCCGTGACGGAGAAAAACTCCCGCCCCGCCGTGACCCACTGGCAGGTTATCGACCGCTACCGGGGCTACACGCACATTCGCTGCGCGCTCGAAACCGGACGCACGCACCAGATTCGCGTGCATATGGCGAGCCTTGGCCATCCGCTGCTGGGGGATTTCACCTATGGCGCGCCCTCGCCGGAGAAGGGGCTTGAGGGCCAATGCCTGCACGCGCGGGCGCTCAAATTCATCCATCCCCGCACCGGGGAGCATGTCCGGCTGGAGACGGAGCTGCCGGAGTATTTCAGGGAGGTTCTCAGCAAGCTGGGACAGGTCACAGGCTGAAAGGAAGGACTATATGAAAGCTGGAAAGATAATAGCCGCCGTGGCGGGAATTGTCGTTGCCATTGGCGTAATAGTGCTGGCGTTAAAGCTGATAAGCGGCGCTATCGGGCTGCTGGGCGGCCTGATTGACGCGGTTTTGGGCTTGCTTGTCATCATCGCGCTGCTGGCCATCGTCGTCTGGATGTTCAGATACGCCGCGAAGAGCAAGAAATAAAGACTAAGCTCCGCCTTCGGCGGAGCTTAGTCTTTATATATCTTGTCTTCAATATATATCATCATTTTGTTGCGAAGCACGATGTATGCGGCAAGGCAGAGCCCTGTCCACACGGGCGCGAGGAGCAGATTCCCGCTGAAATACAGCCAGACCAGCGCGCAGAGCAGCACTATCGCCCATGCAGCAATAAGCGCGATATGCTCCCGCAGCCACTTGTTTTTCCAGTATTTCTCGCGCTCCTTAAGAGAAAAGCTCGTCTCCCGGTAGGCTTCGAGCACGTTTTCATCCGCCTTCTGGCGCAGCCGCTCATTATCCAGCCGCTCCCCGCTCAAAAGCTCGTTGATGCTTACGCTCAGCACCCGGCTCAGCTCAAGGAGCACATCGACCGGCGGCATATAACTGCCCGTCTCCCAGCGGGAGACTGTTTTGTTCGTCACGCCAAGCTTTTTGCCAAGCTGTTCCTGCGTAAGCCCCTGTTCCTTCCGAAGCTCCGCGATAAATTTCCCGGTTTTGACCTGATCCATTCTTATCACCCGATGAAAATATACCACAACACGTCAGATTTGTCTTTACCATAAATAGCGAAAAGCCCTCGGCCATAATGGCCGAGGGCTGATTTTATGCTTTTATCAAACTTTGAAGTTGACAGAGGTGGAACCCTGGTCCTCCTGCTGGAACTCGTAGTCCTTGCCGGGGAGGATGGCGTTGAGCAGGATGCCCACGATGGAGGCGACTGCCAGACCGGAGAGGCTGACCACGCCGATCTGGATGCTGCCGCTGTAATTGATGCCGATGGCGAGCACCAGAATCAGGGCCGCGATGATGACGTTGCGGGTGTTGGTGAAGTCGACCTTGTTCTCAACGACGTTACGCACACCGACCGCGGAAATCATACCGTAGAGGATGAGGGACACACCGCCGATGGTGGCAACGGGCATTGCGGAGACCAGAGCCGCGAACTTCGGGCAGAAGGAGACGAGAATCGCAAAGCAGGCGGCGATGCGGATCACGCGGGGGTCATAGACCTTGGAGAGCGCCAGAACGCCGGTGTTCTCGCCGTAGGTGGTGTTGGCAGGGCCGCCGAAGAGGGAGGCCAGAGTGGTAGCCAGGCCGTCGCCCAGGAGGGTGCGGTGGAAGCCGGGATCCTGCATGAAGTTCTTTTCGCAGGTGGAGGAGACGGCGCAGATATCGCCGATGTGCTCAACCATGGTTGCGAGGGACAGGGGGACGATGGTGAACACGGAGGACCAGAGCAGGGAGGTGTCAACCTCGGTGCCGAAGAGGCCGAACACGGTGCTGCCCCAGTGGACAGGCAGGCCGAACCAGCTTGCCTGGGAAACGGCGGTCGCGACGGCGGCGCGCTCGGCGGGGTCAATTATCAGGGCGAAGATGTAGGAGCCGAGCACACCCAGCAGGATGGGGATGATCTTGGTCATGCCCTTGCCCCACATGTTGAAGCCGATGACTATCGCGATGGCGACAACCGCGACGAGCCAGTTGGCGCGGCAGTTGGAGATGGCGGAGGAGGAGAGCGTCAGGCCGATGGCGATGATGATGGGGCCGGTGACGATGGGCGGGAAGAACCGCATGACCTTCTTCACGCCGAATATCTTGAAGAACGCGGAGAGGATGACGTACATGAGGCCGGCTATCGCGACGCCGAAGCAGGCGTAGGGAAGCAGGGCATTGTCAAAGATGGCTGAGCCGTCTGCGGCCAGGCCAACAGTGCGGATGGCGTTGTAGCCGCCGATGAACGCGAAGGAGCTGCCAAGGAACACGGGGACCTTGCCGCCGGTGATCAGGTGGAACAGCAGTGTGCCGAGGCCGGCGAACAGCAGAGCCGTTGCCACATCGAGGCCGGTGAGCGCGGGGACAAGAACCGTGGCGCCGAACATTGCGAACATGTGCTGCAAGCCCAGAACCAGCATTTTGGGAGTGCCCAGAGTCCGGGCGTCCAGAATAGGCCCGTCAATCGTCTTCTTTTCTTTTGCCATTTTGGTGTACCTCTCTTTATATGAAAATTTTTGCTGACTGTTTTACTCGTTTTCCATAAGGAATACGATGATTAAATCGGCAAGAGCGAATTGCGAGAGAATTTATGTCCTGATGAAGATAGTTTTTTGCAGCTATACTTTGTGTATAGCAAGAAAAACTGACAAAATCAGGGCGAAAATTGTCCGCAAGGCGCCACAGGCGATTTATTCAGCGTGTTCCATAAGGAATACGCCGGTTTCGCCGTCAAACTCGGGCAGGCGAACCTCCACGAGCTCACTGCGGGAGGTGGGGATGTTCTTGCCCACGAAGTCCGCCCGGATGGGCAGCTCCCTGTGGCCCCTGTCCACCAGCACCGCGAACTGGATGCTGCGGGGTCTGCCGCAGGTGAACACCGCCTCGATGGCGGCGCGGGCGGTTCTGCCGGTGTAGAGCACATCGTCCACAAGGACCACGTCCCTGTCCGTGACGGAGAAGGGCAGCTCGGCCTTTTTGACAACGGGGCTTTCGGCAAGCTCGGTCAAATCATCCCGGTAGAACTTGATGTCGATACTGCCGCAGGGCGGCTCAACGCCCTCGATTTTGCCGATGTTCTCCCGGATGCGCCGGGAGATAGGCTCTCCCCGGCGGCGGATGCCCACCAGCACCACATTTTCCGCGCCCTTGTTCTTTTCAACAATCTCGTGGGAGACGCGCATAAGCGCGCGGCCCAGCGCCGCTTCGTCCATTATCTGTGCTTTGAACTTCACCGTGCCGCCTCCTTCAAGAAAAATGCGCAGAAAAAATGCCCTGCCGCAACCGACAAGACACACTCAGCGCACGCAGACCGCACCCCTCCGGGCGTAGGCGTACCATATAAGCGATTTTGCCGGTCTCTCTGTACCGATGCTTAAAAATCTTTTTTCCGTTTGTGAGTATATGCTATGTAAGGCGAAAAAGCAAGGACTTTTTTGCACTTCGTAGGTTTAGGGTAAATTTGCCGAATATAAGGCTGCTGATTTGTGGAAATATAACAAGCGCAGGGGTAATCCCTGCGCTTACAAAATACTTTTATTTGATTTCCTGTTCAAGCTGGTCAAATTCCGGAGTGGAGAAGAACTCGCCAAGGCTTATTCCAAGTCCGTCGCAGAGCATTTTTATGGTCAGTATCTTGGGGTTCTGGCTCTTTCCGTATAAAATATTTTTCAGACTTGAGGGCGGAACGGCAGACAGGTTGGCAAGCTTGTTTATAGTCATGCCGCGCTCGCCGCAAAGTCTCAAAATTCTCTCACGTATTGCTTCAGTTGTGTTCATGTCTGTCTCCATTTTTGTTCGGCTATTTTTCGGCCTTGTACTCCGCAATGTCCTCAAGATTGCAGGACAGGGCGGCGCAGAGCTTGTCCAGCGTTTTTGTCTCTATATTTTCATTTGCCCGAAGCCTGCGGATAGTTTTGCTGTCTATCCCGCAGCGTTCCCTTAGCTGATAGGTAGATACGCCTCTATCCTTCATCGTTTTCCATAGTCTGTCGAACACTATCATTACAATCCCCTCCTGTTGACATCTGACAGTATGGGGGTTATAATCCTTTTTATTAAGGGGATATAATCCCCACATAGTATGGTGCGAAAAGGGGCAAACAATGTATGAAGCAGGACTGCGTATACTATGATGATGACCAGATCAGCATAAACATTCCTCAGCGTTTATACGAGGCTGTAAACAGCTATCCCTTTGTGGATGTATGCGGCGAGGAGCTCAACCTGGTCTTGCTGGATAAGCTCCTGTTGAGCGCTGAATCCGCCATGTTTCGGATTCAGGAAGCAGGAAAGCCGGAGTTTACTTGGAAACAGTTTCTTTCCGCGCTCGCCCAATCAGGGGACATGAGAAAAGCAATAAAAGAAGCCGTCCTGCGGGCGATAAATGATTTTGACTATTCCCGGCTTGATTTCACGGAAAAAAATTCGGCTGAAACCGAGTCTCAGCCGCTGTGTGATGATTTTTTCGATATTTACAGCGCCGTTGAGGGCGAGTGCGTTGTTCATTACATCGCCCTGTTTGTGGAACGGGAGCATTACCGCCGCATTTGCGCTGCGAAAAGTGAATACAGTTGGATAGAATACACACGGGAGCTCATGAGGGACAGTAAAATGACCGTGACTGTGAGAAGCGCTATTATCGAAGCCGTGGGTGCTTTGGACTTCCGCGTGCTTTTTGAGTAACAGCTTGCCGAGTGGCATAGTTTTACCAGCATCCCATCTCCGCGCGGGCTACCCTCTCAGGCGCTGCGCGCCAGCTCTCCCAAAGGGAGAGCCAAGGAATAGTGCGGTGAAGGCTTAATGCTTTTACCCTGAATTTGCGTCATTTCAAGGCTCCACTGCGTAAGGGGAGCTGTCAGCCGTAGGCTGACTGAGGGGTCGTTACCTATACTGCGATTAGCCTTAGTGCTCAAATACTGTACGTTGACAATCCCTCAGGCGCTGTGCGCCAGCTCATCTCCGCGCTAAGAGCCGCCTTACGGCGGTTGCGCTACGAAACGCGCCTGCGGGCGCAGCCTTTACACAAGGGAGCCACTGGATTGTGCAAGTTCGCACCATAAAAACAAGCCCCGCCGGATGGCGGGGCTTGAGCTGTTTTGAGATATTAAATTACCACTCGAGGTTTTTCTCGGTCTCCTTGCTGAAGACGTGAGCCATGGAGCCGTTGAAGGTGAAGTGGACAGTGTCGCCCAGCTTAAAGTGGCCCTTCATCTCGGTGGTGGGCACGATGATGATAACATCCTTGCCCTCGGCGGAGACGTGCAGATGCACGGAGGAGCCCATCATTTCGGACACGTCAACCTTAGCGACAACGCCCTCGTCACCGAGGATGGTGTGCTCGGGACGGATGCCAAGGTAAACATCCTGAGACTGGACATTGTTCGCGGCCAGGCGGGCGCGCTTCTCCTCATCAAGCTCAACCTTGAGGCTGCCAAGCTCGACAAAGTACTTATCGCCCTCGCGGACAAGCTTGCCGTCGAACATGTTCATCTGAGGAGTGCCGATGAAGCCGGCGACGAACAGGTTGCGGGGGTTATCAAAAACTTCCTGAGGAGTGCCGATCTGCTGGATATAACCGTCGCGCATGATGACGATACGGTCGCCCAGAGTCATGGCCTCGGTCTGGTCATGGGTGACGTAGATAAAGGTGGTGTTGATACGCTCGCGCAGCTTGATGATCTCAGCGCGCATCTGGTTACGGAGCTTTGCGTCAAGGTTGGAGAGAGGCTCGTCCATCAGGAAGACGGCAGGGTCACGCACGATGGCGCGGCCGATGGCGACACGCTGGCGCTGGCCGCCGGAGAGAGCCTTGGGCTTACGGTCAAGATACTGGGTGATGTCCAGAATCTCGGCAGCTTCGCGAACCTTCTTGTCGATAACATCCTTGGGCTCTTTGCGGAGCTTCAGGGAGAAGGCCATATTTTCATACACGGTCATGTGGGGATAAAGGGCATAGTTCTGGAAAACCATGGCGATGTCTCTGTCCTTGGGGGCGACATCGTTCATGAGCTTTCCGTCAATGTAAAGCTCGCCCTCGGAGATCTCCTCAAGGCCGGCAACCATTCTCAGAGTAGTGGACTTGCCGCATCCGGAGGGGCCGACCAGAACGATGAATTCCTTATCGGCAATGTCAAGATTGAACTCCTGAACTGCCACAACGCCCTGTTCGGTAATCTGAAGATTGGCCTTTTTCTCCTCGTCAACAGCGGCATCCTTTTTCTTCTTTTTCTTCTTGGTCTCACCGCTGATGTAGGGGTAGATCTTCTTTACGTTCTTCAGTGTTACAGTTGCCATACAACGACTCCGACTGCTCAACCTCCGTTAAAAGCAGCCTCACGAGGGCCAAGGGCCTCCCGCATTACGACAGGTCTCCACACTGCCGCACCCCGAGTCTGGGGATAGTAAACTCCTCCTTATAAATGTCACGCCGACTAAGAATATGGAGAGCCGGACGCGCAGTCAGATTAGGGCACAAACGCACCCATAACATTATACCTTGTCCCGGCCTGTTTCACAATCCAAATTTTGCTCCTCGTTTTTGTATGATATGCACAAATGCGGTAAATAAAAAAGACGCGGCTGCAAAGCAGCCGCGTCGTGGATTCTTTTGTCAATCCGTGGATTCGGGAACATCCTCGCCGGCGACCTTCTTCTCAAACTTGTTCATAAAGACGGGGGAGAAGATACCGATAATGCTGAGGACTATAAGCACCCAGCTCACCGGGGAGGCGAACAGGCAGCCGATATCTCCGCCGCTGACACGCAGAGCACCACGCAGACCCTTTTCACTGATAGGTCCAAGGATGAGCGCCAGCACAACGGAGGCTGTGTTCAAATCAAACTTACGCATCAGATAGCCCAGCACGCCGAAGATGAGCATGACGACCACGTCGCTCATGTTCTTGTGGATAGCGAAGGAGCCAACAAAGCACAGAACCGTGACGCAGGGGATCAAAATAGCGTCGGACAGGCGGGAGATCTGCGCGAAGCCGCGGCAGCCGAGGGTGCCGATGGCGAGCATGAAAAACTGCACCAGAACAAAGCCGGCAAAGAAGGTGTAGGTCATTGCGGCATGCTTGGTGAACAGCTCCGGTCCCGGGGTAAGGCCCTGAATGATCAGGCCGCCCATCAAAACCGCGGTAACGGACTCACCGGGGATGCCAAGGGTGAGCATGGGGATGAGAGAGCCGCCGGTGACTGCGTTGTTCGCGGCTTCGGAGCCGCAGACGCCTTCGATGGAGCCGTGGCCGAACTCCTCCTTATGCTTGGAAAACTGCTTTGCGCTGTTATAACCCATGAAGCAGGCGATGGATGCTCCCGCGCCGGGCAGGATGCCGATGATGTTGCCCATTATCCAGGAGCGGATAACGGTGGGCGTGAGGCGCTTTTTCTCCTCGCGGGTGAGGCGGATCCTGTCGGTGAATTTCGCGGCCTTGGCGCGTTCTTTTATCTGCTTCTCTGCCAGAATGAACACCTGAGACATGGAGAAAAGGCCGATAAGCGCGCAGGTGGTGTTGATGCCCTCGGCAAGGAAGGACTGGCCGAACATGAAGCGCTTGGTGCCGTCGACCGGGTCAAGGCCGATGGTGGAGATAAGCAGACCCAGCGCGCCGGACATGAGGCCCTTGATGATGGACTTGCTGGAAACGCCGGCGATAATGGTCAGGCCGAAGATGCCAAGCCAGAACTTCTCCGCGGACATGAACTTCAGCGCGAGCTGAGCCAGCAGCGGAGAGAAGAAGTAGAGCGAGATGCAGCTCAAAAGGCCGCCCCAGAAGGAGCTCCAACAGGCGGTTGCAAGTGCTTTGCCAGCCTTGCCCTGAAGGGTCATCTGATAGCCCTCAATGGCGGTAGCCGCGGAAGCGGGGGTGCCGGGGGTATGTATCAAAATGGCGGAGATAGAGCCGCCGAAGATAGCGCCGCAGTAGATGGCGCCGAGCACGATAAGGCCGGTATCGGCAGGCATGGTGAAGGTCAAAGGCAGCATAAGCGCAACGCCCATTGCCGCCGACAGACCAGGCAGACAGCCGATGACTATACCCAGCGCCACACCGCCAGCCATGGCCAGAAGGTTTATGAGAGTGAGAGCATTAAGAAAGCCCTGACCCATAAGCTGTAAAGTATCAAGCATAATTAAACCTCCTTAGAACAACAGCCCGGAAGGCAGCTTCACGCCGAGGAACTTCACAAAGGCGAGGTAGATCAGCAGGTTCACAGCTACCAGAGCAATGGCGGAATGGAGCAGGGGCACTTTAAGATAAAGCAGGGAGGCCGCCATGAAGATGATGGTGGCGGTGAAAAAGCCTAGATACTTCATCATAAAGAAATATACTATGGTAAGACCGAGAGAGACAAAGAACTGCGCCGCCTTGAAGCCGGCAAAAACCTCCTCCTTGCCGCTCTCCACGCCGAATTTACGCGCGGCAATGATCATCTGTATCAGATACAGGGTAGTAAGGAAAAAGAGAAGGATAATGGTGAACAGGGGATATGACCGGCTCTCCTCAGTAAGCTGGAAGCTGTATGCGTAGAAAAAGCCGCACACAACATACATAAACGCCACAATGCCTATATCCGTTTTCTTCATTTTCAAGGGAAATCACTCCTATAAATCAGGTAAGCGGATGAACAGAAAACTATTTTTCAAGGAAAACGGGGCAGGGCTTTGCCCTGCCCCGTTCATAATGCCATCGGGATTATCAGTACCAGAAGCCCTCGCTCAGGCTCTCGGTGAAGGTCTGCTGCTGCTCGATAAGAGCGGCGGTGGTGGCGGCATCCTTGAAGTCGGTTGCGAAGCTGGCAGCAGCTGCCAGGTAATCAGGATCCTCCATGGTGGCCTTGAAGGCGGCCTCGTAGAAAGCGACCATCTCGTCGGTCACACCGGCGGGTGCAACGACGCAGCGGGAGGAGCCCAGCCACTGGTCATAGTAGCCCTTCTCGCCCAGAGTGGGGACGTCGGGATACTCGGGAAGCCTCTCCTCGGAGAACGCAGCAAGAACCTTAACGTCGGTACGGCCGGCGATATCGGCAACCTTTGCAACGCACCAGTCAGCCTCGCCACCGAGCAGGGAGGTCAGCTCATCAGCGGTGTTGCCCTGGGGCAGGTCGGTGTAGGTGAAGCCGGCGGAGTTGGCAAAAGCCTGAGCGCCGATGTGGTTGGAGGCCTGAGCGCCGTTGGTGGAAGCAACAGTGTTGTTCTCCTTGGCGTAGGCGACCAGACCGTCAATGTCCTCAAAACGATCCTCGTCAGCGCGGACGATGACCAGAGAGGTCTCGGTGACGTGGTTGCAGATAGCGGTGAAATCAGCGGTGGTGTAGGTGCCGAGCTCCTTGACGATGGAGCTGTTGAAGTTGGGCAGGTTCATGAAGCCGATGGTCATGCCATCAGGCTCAGACTCAGCGAGCTGAGACCAGCCCAGAGAGCCGGAACCGCCGTCAACATTCTCGATGACGATGGTCTGGCCAACGTACTTCTCAGCGTACTGAGCAAGAATACGGGCGGTAACATCGGTGCCGTTGCCGGCCTTGTAGGCAACGATCATGGTGACAGGGCCATCGGGAGCCCAGCCGGTGGTTTCGCCCTCGGCGGGAGCTTCGCTCTCAGCGGGAGTCTCACTCTCAGCAGGAGCCTGGCTCTCAGCGGGGGCCTTCTGGCCGCAGGCGCAGAGAGCGAAGACCATGCACAGAGCAAGCAGAAGAGCAAGAATCTTTTTCATTGTTTTTCCTCCATATAATTGTACTTTGGGACAGCCCATGCAAGTGAAGGCATGTCCGGTAGTATTATAGTAGTCCAACAAAAAAATGTCAACAATCTCAAGTAATTTATTTCATTTGCAACAGACATTTTTACCATTGAGCGGCAATTTCTTCCAAAAAACTGCATATATTTTACAGGTACTATATGGTTGCAGCAGGCAAAACCCCTTTGCTGTCGGCTCAAAAAAGCAAACGATTTGTGCAGCGTTTGCTAAAAAAGGAGGAAGAACTATGCGAGTTCTCAGGCAGGGCAGCACGGGAAGCTCCGTGCAGCTTTTGCAGCTTGCGCTAAACCGCGCAGGCTATGGTGATCTTGAGACTGACGGGCGCTTCGGCGCGGCGACCCGGGCCGCCGTCAGCGCTTTTCAGGCGGCGATGGGTATTCAGGCGGACGGCATCGCCGGAAATGCCACACACCGGGCGCTGCTGCCCTGGTACACGGGCTACCGGGTGCAGAGCGTCAACCGGGGCGACAGTCTGTGGGCTATCGCTCAGAGGGCGGGAATAGCCTTGGAAGCGCTGATGACCGCAAACCCCGGCGTAACGGCGGAGAATTTACAGGTCGGCGAGAGGCTTGTCGTGCCGCTGCCGTTTGACGTTGTGCCGACGGATATTGCTTACAGCTCCGCACTGGTGGGCTTTTGCGTGCGGGGACTTGCGGCGCGCTATCCTTTTATACGCACCGGCGAGGCGGGCAAAAGCCACATGGGCAGGCCGCTCTGGACGATGACCATGGGTGAAGGGCAAAACCGCGTCATGTATAACGCCAGCCACCACGCAAATGAGTGGATAACCACGCCCATCCTGCTGCGCTTTGCCGAGCAGCTTGCGGCGGCCTATGCCGGGGGCGGCAGCGTTTTCGGCACCCCGGCGGCGGAAATTCTGAGCTACGCCACGCCCTGCCTTGTCCCGGCGGTAAACCCCGACGGCATTGACCTTGTGACGGGGGATATTGTCTCCGGGGAGTATTACGAGCAGGCGCGCGCCATCGCGGCGGACTACCCGCAGTTTCCTTTCCCGTCCGGCTGGAAGGCCAACATTCAGGGCATTGACCTCAACCTCCAGTATCCGGCGCAGTGGGAGCAGGCGAAGGAGAACAAGTTTGCACAGGGCATACGCTCTCCCGCCCCGGCGGACTTTGTAGGCCCCGGGCCGCTTTCCGCTCCCGAGAGCCGCGCGATGTACGACTTTACGCTGGCCTTTGACCCGGCGCTGATTCTGGCATATCACACGCAGGGGGAGGTCATTTACTGGCGTTTCGCGGACTATGAGCCTGCCGGCTCCCGGCAGATTGCAGAGCTCTTTTCCGACGTCTCCGGGTATGCGGTGGAGGATACGCCCTTTGCCTCGGGCTTCGCCGGGTATAAGGACTGGTTCATACAGGACTATGACCGCCCGGGCTATACCATTGAGGCGGGTTTGGGCACAAATCCCCTGCCCATCTCCGATTTTGCGGCGATATATGAAAAAAACCTCGGGATTTTAACATTGGGCACCTTGGTAATGTGAGAGAAAGGAAAAGTTGAAAGTAAACACATCGAAGTGTGAAAAGGTACGCCAAGCGCCCCCGGGCGCCTGGCGTTTATAATATTGTCACAAAGTGACACAATAACTATTCACTTTTCACTATTAACTCTTCACTAAAAAAGCCCGCCGGAGCGGGCTTTTTTTATATTTTCCGTGCCATGTTCACAGGGTCTGTCGCGTGGGAGAGCGCGACGTCGCGGCTTATCTTGCCCTCCTTGAACAGGCGGAGAATATCGCCGTCCATGGTGCGCATACCCATGTCCGCGCCGGAAAAAATAACATTATCAAGCTGGTGGGTCTTGCCCTCGCGAATCATGTTCTGTATGGCGGGGGTGCTGAGCATGATCTCAAAGGCAGGATGCAGCTCCCCGTCAACGCCGGGCAGAAGCTGCTGAGAGACAACAGCCTGAAGCACCATTGAAAGCTGAATCCTTATCTGCGCCTGCTGGTGCGCGGGGAACACATCGACCACGCGGTCAATGGTCTTGGCGGCGCCCACGGTGTGCAGCGTGGAGAGGACAAGCTGGCCTGTCTCGGCGGCGGTCAGCGCGGTCTGGATAGTCTCAAAATCGCGCATCTCTCCGAGGAGAATGACGCTGGGGGTCTGGCGCAGGGCGGCGCGCAGGGCAGAGGCATAGCTCTCGGTATCAAGAGAGATCTCGCGCTGGCTCACGAGGCAGCCCGCGTGGGAGTGGACATACTCGATGGGGTCCTCAAGGGTGATGATATGGCCGCTGGTCTTGCGGTTTATCCTGTCGATAAGGCAGGCAAGCGTCGTGGATTTGCCGCTGCCGGCGGGGCCGGTAACAAGCACAAGGCCGTTGTTTTTCTTGTACAGGTCCATGACCACCGGGGGAATGTGCATGCGCTCACTGTCGGGCAGGCCGAAGGGCACTATGCGTATCACCGCGGCCAGCGAGCTGCGCTGCTTATAGGCGTTGCAGCGAAAGCGGCCCAGCCCCGGCACGGAGAAGGAAAAATCGTCGTCGCCGGTGCTGTCAAGGGTTTCCATGCTGCGCCCGGCGGAGGTGTATATCTGCTCTAAAAGGGCGCGGGTGTCTGCGGGAACAAGGCGCTCCTCGGGCAGCAGCTCCATATGGCCGCCGGTCTTGATGCAGGGGGCGGAGCCGGGCAGCAGAAACAGGTCAGACCCGCCCTGCTCAAGCCCCTCTTTCAATATTTCCAATATCTGCATAGCTCAATCTCCCTCGCTCCACAAGTTGAAAATCTCGTCATCGCCCCATTCGCCGGTGTTTATCAGCGTGCAGGAGGCGACGGTATATCTGCCGTCGTCCGTGGGCGGCTCAAGGCGCAGGATAAGCTCCTGTCCCTCACGAACCTGCTCCGAAAGCTCGGCGGGCTCTTCAAGCACCGCGCCGTTTGCGGCAAGCTCCGCGTCCAGCTCCGCGAGCTGCTCCTGAAGGCGGCCCTCGGCGGCATAGTACGCGGCGGTGAAGTTCTCCGTGCGGCGGCTGGAGGCCCTGTCCGCTCGGGCGGAGGAGAGGGCCAGCAGGCCAAAGCAGGTCAGGGCCAGCACTGTTACAATCATCAGCACCGAGGCCATGCCCACGCCGGAGCCGGGGGCGCTGCGGCTGCTATTACGCTTCATCTCAAGCCCTCCCTTCCGGCTGGTACAGGCTGGTTTCGCAGTCCACAAGGGGCTGGGCGTCCGCCTGATTCCGGCTCACGGTCACATGGATGCCATACAGCGCGCCCTGCGGCCTATCCGCGCTTGAAAGCTCAACGCTCAGCAGGTATTCCGGGCTGTTCTCGCGGGTGGGCTGCATGTCCTCACCGCGAAGCAGCTCATAAACCTCGCTCTCCCGGCTCTGTATCTGCCAGCCGTCCCCGGCGGGGAAGAGCGCGGCGGTATCCGTGGGGTCAGCCTTCCAGCGCTCGATTATATCCTGCGCGCATATCAGCCCCGCCGTCTGGGCGCGGCTGTCGGCGCTCATGGTGCGGGCCTTGGCAAAGGTCTGCGCCAGCACCGCGGCGGTGATGGCCAGAAACAGGATGACCAGCACCAGCTCTACAAGGGCCGGGTTTCGTCTGCTGTTTTTCATGGCCGCCCCTCCTGTTCAAGACAGTTAAGCCGCATGGTCTGGCTCAGCCCGTCCGGTGCGGCGGCGCTCAGGCACAGGCCGCCCGCCCCGTCATCCTCCATGGAGAAGGCGGGCAGTGCGACAATCTTCTCCCCGTCCTGCGGGTCAAAGGCTATGGCCGCCGGGGCGAACTGCTCCCAGAGCACGCCGTCATCATAATAAATGCGCGTCTCATACTCGCCGTCGGAGATGAGGCTTCTGAGCGTCAGCACCTGATAGCCGTCCTGCTCCTCAAGGCTCACGCTGCCTTCCCCGCCGTACATGCGGACCTTATTGGATATGTAGCAAAAGCCGGTGCGCACGGCGGCGTTGCTGTCACCGGTGGTGACAACATTCTTATACACCCGCGCCCCGATAACCACCAAAAACAGGGCAAAGAGGGCGAACATGCCGTATATCAGGAACACCAGCAGGCCGTTTATCGCCTCGCTGCGTCTGCGCATCTCAATCGACTCCTATTCTTATCACCTGCACCCTTGGCCGGACATTGTCGGCAAAGGCGTCATAAATCACAACATAGCGCTCCTCGTCTATCTGGATGCCGTAGTTTTCCACAAGATAGTCAAGGCTCTCGGGATAGCGCCCCTCGGTGGCGTAGCAGCCGACCACGGCGTTATCAATGGCGTCCTTCAAAAGGGCGGTCTGGCGCTCGTCAGTGCCGCTGCCAATTTTCCCGGCGGCGAGCAGCAGCAGGATAACCGCCGCGGCGAACACCGCGAGCAGCAGCACAAGCCGCGCCGCGCCGCTGTGCTTCTTCTTATATAAATACATACTCCCGCCCTCAGCCCAAGGTGGTGAGTATGCCGGCCAGCGGCAGCATTACCGCGAGCAGGATGCCGCCGATGACCACCGTCAGCACGGCGACCAGTATCGGCTCGATATTGGCGGCGATGGCCTCGATTTCCTCGGTCACTTCCACATCGAGCTGGTCGGCAAGGCTTGCGAGCACCGTGTCAGTATGCCCTGTCTCCACACCGACGCGGAGCATACGCTCGTGCAGCGGCTCGAACATGCCAATCTCCTCCACCGCGGCGGCGAAGTCGCCGTTTTCGTTGAGAAGCTCCCGGCAGCGGCTGACCTTTTCACTGACGCGCTCATCGTCGAGCAGCTCCGGCAGCATCTCGAGGCCCTTTTCAATGCTGTAACCGCTGGCGAGGACCATCGAAGTCACCTGCGCAAAGCGCTGAGCGGACTGCTTTTTCATCAGCTTTCTGACTCTGGGGGAGACCTTTTCCGCCATGCTCAGCACCTTCTGGCGGCCGCCGAGCTTCCACATGAGGGCGATGACGATCGCCGCGGCAAAGAGCAGCGCAACGATGACGAGCATCGCCTTGCCCACGCCGACGCCCAGCGCGAGCGCCGCGCCGGAGGCTCCGCCCTCACCGACGCCAAGGCTGCGGAACACCTGTGAGAACACCGGCAGCACCTTGACGACCAGAATACCGATGACCACCGCGAGCATCGCGACCAGCACCAGCGGGTAGGCCACAGCGTTGCGTATGGTGGAGCGCAGGCGGTCCTCTTTCTCGTAATAATCGGCCAGACGCTCAAGCACGGCGTCCAGATTGCCGGTCATCTCACCGGCGCGGACCATCTGCACCATGTAGTTGGGGAACACCCCGGCGCTGCACACGCCCTCATAGAGCGTGCCGCCGTCCCGCACCCCGGCGAGGACGGCCTCGAAGGCCGGGCTAAAGGGGGTATCCTTATAGCTGCGGCAGAGCACCTCCATCCCGTCATACAAAAAGATGCCGGAGTTGAGAATCATCGCCGTCTGGCGGCAGAACGCCGCGGTTTCGATAGCGGGGAGAATTTTCCTGCGCTCTGCGGGTTTTTCCTTGATTTGATCCACCGTTAATACCTCCTGTCCTGTGTATACGCGCTCTCCGTCAGCCGGGATTTGGGGCCGAAGGTGGCGTCGAGCCAGTTCCACTGTCCGTTGTAATATGCCTGATTCCAGGCGTGGTAAACCCCGTCGGGCTGGACATAGCCAATCACCAGCCGCACAGGGATGCCCTGCGCGCGGCACATGGCGGCCATGAGCCCCGCATAGTCAAAGCAGATGCCCTTTTTTAGCTCCAAAATCTCGTCAAGGTCGGGGATATAGCCCTTGGGCACGGTCTTGGCCTTGGCGTTGTCGTAGTCCAGATACCAGACCAGATAATCGTAAATCTTCTGCACCTTCTCCGCCGGGTCGGTCAGGCCCTCGCAGAGGTCGAAGGAGAGCTTCACGGCGTTTTTGTCGTGCGTGTACCAGACATACTGGCTGGGATAGACGAAAACCCGGTCCTCATCGGCCATATCGGCGGTGATGGAGGCGGTGAACACCTTCACATAGCTGGTGCCCTCCAGATTTTTGAACACTGTCAGCTCGTACTCGCCGGAGCCCGTCTGAAGCGGATAGACCTCAAACTCACCGTCGGCGCGCAGGTCGTAGGTGTATTCCTCCTCGCCGTGGGTCAGGCGGGCCTTCATGCGGCTGTCGGAGCCGTCACACTTGACCATAATATAGCCCTCGGCGGCGTTGCTCGCGTCGACGGTGAGCTTGTACGCATCGTCAGTAAAGACCGTCGCGCCGCTGGCCTCCGGTTCAAGTATATTAATCTCCCCGGCGTAAACAGAACCGGGCGTTATCTCTGTCATTTTATGCGCCGCCCCCGGATTTATGCTCTCGGCAGAATTTGCCGAGTCACTGGTGCTCGTGCCGCAGGCGCCCAGCAAAAAGAGCGCGCTGACGGCAAGAAAAAGACATATTATCCTGCGCAAAAGCAGCGCCTCCTTTCCCGGTCATACGGGGATTATTTTATCATATAGGTCAAACGCTGACAAGCGGATTTTTGTTTGCGGGTGGCTGCAAATTTTCACCAAGCCACTTGCTTCCCCCTGAGGGGGAAGTGGCGCGCAGCGCCGATAGGGGGCGCCTTACTCCATGGTAAGATGACCGCCCCTTCAGTCACGGCTTCGCCGTGCCAGCTCCCCCGGAGGGGGCGCCAAGATTGGTGCACCTGTGCACTGAGCGCCACCATATTAAAGGCCTTCCTGTGTAAGGGAGGCTGTCAGCCGCAGGCTGACTGGAGGGTTGTTACCTGTAACCATCGCACATTTTCGACCCTCTCAGGCGCTGCGCGCCAGCTCTCCCAGAGGGAGAGCCAAGGAATAGCACAGTGTCATTGCGGGACGCCCCCGCGCAAAAAATCAAGGCCGCCCGTATGGGCGGCCTTGACCGGAATTATTTACGCTTTACCCTTGGTGTCGATTTCGACCTTGTCAGCGTCGGCCTTTGCAAGCTCCTCGCTGAACTCCTTCTCACGATCCTTCATCTTCTTGGTGTGGACCGCGAAGATGACCACGATTGCCACGAGCACTATAAGGGCGGGAAGATCCCAGAAACACCAACCAAATGCGAAATGCATATTTCTTACCTCCTAAATTTTTTTGTTATCGTTAAAATTTCTTACTTGTTAAGCTCTCTGCGCATCTCGAAGATCTTCTGCTGCCGCTTTTTCTTGTCGTTTATGTACAGCAGCTCAATGAGCAGCGCAGCGCAGAGGATAAGGAAGTGCAGAATGCAGCACTCGTGCTCGCCGGCAAGAGGCGTCGCCTCGTCGTCGATGTTAACGGGATCGTCAACAGTGACCTGGGGGCCGTCAAGCGGGGTCAGCTCATCGTCGATAGCCTCGGGCAGGGGGGGCAGCTCAGGGATATCGACAACAGGGGGATCGTCGATAAAGCCTGTGATTACCATGGTGCCGGGAACAAATCTGACGATATAGTTGCCCTGGGTCTCAGCGCCGGCGGCGGTGATGGCGTAGTTGCCAACATCCTCGCCCGCAGCTCTTGCCAGAGTGTACTCAACAGTGTCAGTGCCAATGAGGCCGGTCACGGTGGCGGTCAGCGCGGGATCGGCACTGTTGAAGGTCTTTGCCTTGCTGTCCGCGGTGACGATAACCGTTGCCGGGGTAATGCGGTAGGTACGCTCCACGGTGCCGGTGTAGTTGCCGATACCGGTGACGGTAACGGTCACGGTGCCAACGTTGACGGTGTCAGCGCTCCAGGCCAGGGTGTAGTCCGTGCCTTCGTCAAGGGCGTTGCCGTTCTTATCGGTGACAGTGGGCTTCTTCTCCCAGGACTGGCCGTTGTAGACCTCATCTGTCAGGGTGCCGATTTCAACGCCGCCATAGTTAGGATCGGGATTCTCGGGATCGGGACCCGGGTTGATGGTCTGAGCGCTGACAGTCAGAGTGCCGACGTCCACGCCGGTAATGGAGTAGTTGCTCTCCTGGGCGGTGCCGTCCCAGGTCAGCACGTAGGTGTTCTTGGAAGTGCCAACCTCGGTCTGAGAGCCGGTGACATTGAAGGTCACGGTCTCGCCGTCCACGATGCCCTTAATGCTGCCGCCCGCGGTCAGCGGATCGCCGTCGTAAACCTTGGAAGCAGCTTCAGTGCTTATGGTCACAGGTCTCTTGGTGATCTCATAGGTCTTGGTCACAGTGCCGGAGTAGTTGCCGATACCGGTGACGGTAACGGTGATGGTGCCAGTCACGTCGGTGAAGTTATCGGTGCTGTAGGACACGGTGTAATCAGTGTCCTTAACCAACTCTTTCTCGCCGTCCTTCACAGTGGGCACAAACTTGTGAGGCTCACCATCGTACACAGAGTTCTGAGGAGCGTCAACGGTTATGCCGTTGGGGTTCTCGGGATCAGGATTGATGGTCTTTCTGGTGATAACCAGAGTGCCGTCCTCAATAACGAACTCAACATTGGAGAAGTTGTCGCTGTTGTTCGTGAAGTCCGCAGGCTTCAGTTCCATCGGGTAGGTGCCGGCCTCGATGCGGGTCACAACAGCATTGCCGGTGAAGGTGAAGTCGGCCTCTTTGTAGAGCTTGTTGCTGATTTTCACATCGTAGCCCTTAACGGACTTCTCGGTGCCGTCGTAAGTGAACTCGCCGGAGTGCTCCGTGATGGTCACGATCACCGGGTTAATAACAGGAGTGACGGTCAGGGTGCCCTCTTCTTTGGTGATGTTGTAGTTATCAGCCTTGAAGCTGTCGCCCTCAATGTAGGTGATGGTGTTAGGAACATTGCCAACATTGGTGATGCTTCCGGTAGCCTTGATATCGCTCACTTCGCCCTTAACGAAGCCGTCGCCGCCTTCTTCAACATACGGTCTGGTCAGAGGCTCGCCGTCGTAGACCTTGCTGTTGCCCGCAGAGCGCAGGGTCACGTCGCGCTTGAGGATCTGATAGGTCTTGGTCACAGTGCCCTCGTAGTTGCCCTTACCGGTGATGGTCACGGTGATGTCGCCGGTCACATTGGTGAAGTCCTCGGTGCTGTAGGACACGGTGTAATCAGTGCCCTCATTCAGAACCTTCTCGCCGTCCTTTACGGTGGGCACAAACTTGTGAGGCTCACCATCGTACACAGAGTTCTGAGGAGCGTCAACGGTTATGCCGTTGGGATTCTCGGGATCGGGATTGATGGTCTTCGGGGTGATCTCCATGTAGCCGTCAGTAACAACGAATGTTACCTTGCTGAAGTTCTCGCTGGTGTTGACGAACTGCTCTGTGGTCAGACCCATGTTGGTCGTGCCAACATCGGTCCTGCTTGCACTTGCTGTGCCGGTGAAGCTGAAGTCGTCCTCACTATACAGAGCGTTGTCGATGCTAACCGTGTAGCCCTCAGCTTTGTACTCGTTGCCGTCGTACACATGGCTGTTGTGGTTACCGGTGATCGTTACTACCACTTCGTCGGTCACAGGGGTGATCTCCATGTAACCGTCAGTTACTACGAACGTTACCTTATCGAAGTTCTCATTGGTGTTGACGAACTGCTCTACGCTCAGACCCATGTTGGTCGTGCCAACATCAGTCCTGCTTGCGATCGCCGTGCCGGTGAAGCTGAAGTCTGCCTCTGTGTACAGAGCGTTGTCGATGCTAACCGTGTAGCCGGTGACATCGTGAGCTTTGCCGTCGTACACTTGGCTATCATTGTTACCGGTGATGGTAACCGTCACTTCATCGGTCACGGGGGTGATGGTCAGGGTTCCGGGAACAGTCTCAACAGCGTAGTTCTCGGTAACATCCGTGCCGTTCGCATCAACGATCTTTACTACGCCGCTGAATACGCCATTGTAGGTGTCAGCGTCGGTGCCCTTGGCGCTGTAGCTCAGATTTTCATACTCGTGGCCTTCCAGCAGGCCCTCGGCGGTGATGCCTGTGATCTCCTGCTCTTTGCCGTTATAAGTTACACTCTTGCTTTCGCCTGTGAACTTAGCCTCGATGCTGGCATTTGTGATCTTCAGCCAGCCGTCCTCTACCTCAACTCTGATGCTGGTGTAGTTATCGGAGCTTGCGCTGAAGTCCTCAGCCTTCAGGTTCATCTGGTAGGTGCCAGCATTGGTGCCCTTGGCAATGGCTTCCTCCTGTGCAGGCCCGGTCAGGGTGATGCTGCTGTCGTAATCCGATACCGTGTAGCCGGTTACGCTCTGCTCTTTGCCGTTGTAGGTTACGGTATCGGTTTTGCCGCTTACCTTTATCACGTACTCGGCGTCGGTCGGGGTGATGGTCAGGGCGCCGTCTTCCACTTCAACTCTGATGCTGGTGTAGTTATCAGAGCTTGCGCTGAAGTCCTCAGCCTTCAGGTTCATCTGGTAGGTGCCAGCATTGGTGCCCTTGGCAATGGCTTCCTCCTGTGCAGGCCCGGTCAGGGTGATGCTGCTGTCGTAATCCGATACCGTGTAGCCGGTTACGCTCTGCTCTTTGCCGTTGTAGGTTACGGTATCGGTTTTGCCGCTTACCTTTATCACGTACTCGGCGTCGGTCGGGGTGATGGTCAGTGCGCCGTCGACAACGACGACCTTGATGTTGCTGTAGTTCTTGGACTCGACTACGAAGCTGTCCTTGGTCAGACCCATCTCGTGGGTTCCAACATCGGTGCCCTTGGCCTCGGCCTTTGCACCCTCCGCAAGAGCAACGTTGATGGCCTTGCCATTCACGTCGGTGGTGAACCCGGTCACGCTCTGCTCGCTGCCGGTGTAAGTCTTGCTGTCGCTGTTGCCGGTGATGGTAACGGTCACTTCGTTGGTGATCGGGGTGATGGTCAGTGCGCCGTCGACAACGACGACCTTGATGTTGCTGTAGTTCATGGACTCGACTACAAAGCTGTCCTTGGTCAGGCCCATGTTATAGGTACCAGCGTCGGTGCCCTTGGCCTCGGCGCTCTTGCCCTCGGCAAGCGCTACGGTGATGGTCTTGTCGCCA
>ULWX01009844.1_pt1 | contig 21455 bp, 20 predicted proteins | sample 1960851 | NCBI WGS metagenome assembly ULWX01 (sample SAMEA4835826, study PRJEB28245) | human gut metagenome | biome: gut microbiome; material: fecal sample | place: Denmark | collected 2008 | reverse complement strand
CCGCCTGCGCTTCATGACCGGCAGCCCTGCCAATGGCTGCTTGCAGCGGTGGTGTTTCTCGCTCTGTCCTTGGTCGATTCACCTCCCAAACCTTGGACACTCCCGGCGCACCCGCTGCCCGGCTCAACGCAGGCGGAACATATCTGTCTGCCCTATTCATTTTTCCTCGGATCGTCGATCCGCGAAAACACATCAGCCCCGATGTGCTTTGGCCGATCCACGACGAAAATAAATACGTTTCACGGTGAAACGCATTAAGCCAGCTTGTCAGAAGTACGATGCAGCCTCGTCCTTCCTTGCCGTTAATTCATGCCCTTTATGTATGCTGCCATCATATCAATAAACTCCGCGTTGCTTGGAGCCTGTATAAGCTGTCTCCCGGCAATCTCATTCAGTGCGTCCCGGTCCCCGTGGGTCCAGCAGGCACTGATCAGCGTCCGGAGCGCATGTTCCACGGAATGGGGCTTCACGTTGAAATGCCTGGCTGTCTCCGGGTACAGACGCTTGGTGATAAGATGGATGCTCTCCTGGGAGCTTACGACTTGCTCTATCATGTATACGGCATAGTCAAAGCCAGTGTACCGCCCGGAAGCGCCGATGCTCCTGAGCAGCCGGTCAGCTGTAATGGGAATCCCGCCTTGCTTATCCGGCAGATAAATATAGAAAATATCTGAATCCTTCTTTCTTCTTTTGATGCAGGAAGGTCCAGAAAAGGAGGAGAACGGCAGCAGGGAAGGGGACGCTGCGTGTATAACTTCACTGCCGTACCTCACATAACGTCTATGCAAAAAGCACATTATTGTTCTCCGTTCCCTTTAATGTGCTTAAATTATACTACAAATATGGGTGATTATGTTTGCAAACACATCGCATAATGTCGCCGCAGCCTGTATAGCTGAGATGGATATATGTCGATTTTTCCTGCACCTTATATAAAAACATCTATAGTCTTCTTCCTTGCAACTTTGCCGTGCCACTCATGCTCAAAATGTAGTATTTTGTAATGATGCCTTTGTAGTCTGATATCCATTACCCTCCAAATGGTGATTTTCCACTGCTGTAGTAGCCAATATTATAGGTGGTACATGGACTGCATCAAGATACTGTCGCTGGTAGCCACCATATGCAGTCGGAACTCCTGAAGAGTCCCGTCCTTTTACTGTGGGGATGTCGCTTTTGGCCAGCAAATCCGCAATCTGGCCGGATGAGTATCCTTCCAGATACAAACTGTAAACCATGCGAACCACGTCCGGCTTGTCCTCAACGATCACCCATTTGTGGTAATCATCCTCAGCCATTGGTTCAAACATATAACCAAGAAGAGCCCAGTTTGGGTATATCCCCAGACCTTGGGCTCTTCTGCGTTTGAATGACCATTTCAGACTATTGGACTTCTGCTCAGACTTACTCTGGGCGACCAGGCTTAAAACGGTTATGACCATATCGCGGCTCTTATCCAGCGTGTTCAGCTTCTCCGCTTCAAAGTAGACACCCACTGGCGGATCCAGCTTTCGGAGCATGAAGATGTAGTTGAGGCTGTCCAAGACGTTTCGGGCAAATCGGCTGACCTGCTTGGTGATGATCAGGTCGGTTTCCCCGGCTTTGCACTTCTCAATCATCGCCAGAAACTGTTCCCGCCGCAAAACCGATGTGCCGGAGATGCCCTCATCCGCGAAGATGCCGGCAAATTCCCATTCCGGGTTCTCCAGTATCATCTTCGTATAGTTCTGCACCTGCAGCTCATAGCTGCTCGCCTGGTTATCCTCATCGGTGCTAACGCGGCAATAGGCACATACCCGGAGCTTTCTTTTCTCTCCCTCTGGTATCAGGTCTTTTTTCGCCGGAATAATCTGAACCGCTTTTTGCGGGCCATTGGCATATACGTCCCGAATGGCCTCCTTTGACGCCTTCCGCTTATCCGCATTGCGACCTCGTTGGCGAAGTAGTTTTTTCTCTATATTCTTCATAGAATCACCCCCCCACGCTGCATGATTATAGCGGAGGTAGAGAACCACAGCTACGGCAGCATAGGCCGGCGATCCGTATAATAACAGGTTGTGACACTGAATGGCTCATATTCTTACAGCCATTGTTTTTGCATTATAATTCTTTTCAATACAATTCATAGCCCTCCTTGGGCATAAAAAGAGTATCCAGTGCAGTTCTTGTCTCTTCCATAATGTCGCTTTCACCCCACTGGAAGCACCATTTGATATTTGTTCCACGAACAATTGCATAGGCGGTCCACAAAAGATCGGAAGCGTCTCTGTTGTTGCAAAGGATTCCTTCGTTTTGGGCAACACGAATTAGTCGTACCATAGATGAAGCAAGTCTATTGTCTATATAGCTGTAGTAGTCCGAGCGACCTTTCAATGTTCGTGAAGCACATACATGGTTCATGATCTCAGGACCCAATTCGATCTGTGTTTCAAGGTAAAGCCGGAAAATCTCCCACACCTGCTGATAAGCATTACCGGAACTGAATACTTCTGGAAGCCGTTTTTTTGCTGTATGACTGCACCAGTCTCCGATAGCATCAAATATTATTTCTTTAGTTTCAAAGTAATAATAAAAACTGTTTCTCGTCACACCTGCCGTATCGCAGATATCCTTGACCGACACCTGTTCATAAGGGTTGTTTTTAAAAAGATCTATAGCTGCTTCTACAATTTTTTCTCTTGTGCTGACTTTTTTTCCCATTTTTCGATACATGACTCCTTTTTATATGTAAATCTTACTGTCATTTCGCACGAAAGACTGGCTTACTCTTGTGGCAAAACTAACTAATTTTCAGTTTTTGATTGACAACGCAATGTCAAAGTACTATATTCTTGTCAGAGAAATCAATACACGTGTATCAATTTGCAAATCAGTCATACTATTGAACAAACTCGCGACCAGTGAAACAGTACTTCTGCAACAAGATTATCACAATCTCAAAATACTGTCAATGAAAAGGAGTGTAAGCACATGAAAGGTTTTGGCATTATTAAACCCATGGAAGAAGTCGGCTGGATTGAGAAAGAGATGCCTGTTGCCGGCCCTTATGAAGCAGTCTTAGAGCCGGTAGCGCTGATTCCCTGCACATCTGACGTTGATACGGCCGCCGAAAACCCCAACGCCGCCGTCGGAAGAATACTGGGTCATGAAGGTGTCGGCAGAATTGTTTCTGTCGGCAGTGAGGTCAAAGACTTCAAGCCCGGTGATGTTGTCGCCGTTCCAGCCGTCACACCTATGTGGAGAAATCTTGATGTTCAGGATTGCAACCACCAGCATTCCGGTGGTTATCTCGGCGGACGCTACCTCTCATCAAAGTGGGACGGAATGTTTTCTGAATACTTTAAAGTTCCCGATGTGGATCTTAATGTCGCCAAAATACCGGAGGGAGTTTCGCTGGAAGCTGCTGCTTTGGTTGGCGATATGGTCACGACCGGTTTTCACGGCGTAGAGCTTGCCGATGTCAAATTCGGCGACAGAGTCTGTGTTATCGGTATCGGCCCCGTAGGTCTGATGAGCGTTGCAGGCTGTGTACTGCGCGGTGCATCCGAAATCTATGCCGTTGGTCACAGACCCATAACCCGCCAGCTTGCTATGGAGTACGGCGCAACCGCAACCGTGGATTATCAGGACGGTCCCATCGTTGAGCAGATCATGAAGCTCACCGGCGGTCAGCAGATCGAAAAGGTCATCATAGCAGGAGGAGAGCCCACTGTTTTCAACGATGCGCTCGCCCTTGTCAAGTACACCGGCACTGTGGCAAATCTTGCCGGTCACGGCAGAACCGAGCTGCTCTTGCCTATCTACACCAACGAATCCGGCTTTGGCTTCTGCGCTCACAAGACAGTTACCGGCGGTCTCTGCCCCGGTGGACGGCGCAGAATTGAGCGTCTGATGGATATGGTCAAGGCTGGCCGTTTCGAACCCGAAAAGCTCATCACCCATAAGTTCTACGGCTACGAAGGAATCGAAGAGGCATTCAACCTGATGAAGTCCAAGAGCCAGGAAGTTGTAAAGCCTATTATTTATTTTGACAGATAAAGAGGTACAAATGAAAATGAACTATGATTCTTTGTTCACACCTTTCAGCATCGGCAACTGCGAAATCAAAAACCGCATTGTCATGTCTGCAATGGGCACCCTGATGTCCAACCGCGACGGTACATTCTCTGAAGATGAAATCGCATACTTTGAAGCTCGCGCAAAAGGCGGCACAGGTATGATTATTGTCGGTCAGGGCTATCTCACCGCCGACCTAGGTCAGGGCGTTCTTGGCCACTACTGGGATCATTACCATATGGTTCCCTCCGCACGCGCTCTCACTAACCGATGCAAGGCATACGGCTGCAAGGTCTTCACTCAGCTTAGCTGCGGCACCGGCCGTAATGCAAACGAAATTCACGGAAAACCGCCTTACTCTTCTTCCGAAAACACCTGGGTTTGGGACCCCAACGTAAAGTGCCACGCACTCACCCTTGAGGAAATTCAGGAAATCATGAAGCAGTGGGAGTACAGCGCAGGTCTTGTCCGTGACGCAGGCTTCGACGGCATCGAAGTTCACGCACACGTCGGCTACCTCATCGACCAGTTCCTGTCTCCCATCTGGAATCACAGAACCGATGAATACGGCGGTACCCCCGAAAAAAACGTAAAGTTCGCAACCGATATTGTTGATGCAATCCACCGCGGCGCAGGGAATGATTTCCCCATTATCTTCCGTCTTTCTCTTGACCACAGAATACCTGGCGGTCGTACTCTTGAGGACAGCAAGGTCATTCTCAAGGTTCTTGCAGAGCATGGCGTTGATGCATTCGACATAGATGCAGGCTGCTACGAGACGATCAAGTACGTCTATCCTCCCATGTACATGGGCGCTGCATCCATGGAGTACATCTGCAAGTCCGCCAGAGAAGCAACCGACAAGCCCCTGCTCAATGCAGGTTCCCATACTCCCGAGACCGCTGTCAACCTTATCGAGTCTGGTGACGCTGACTTCGTTATATTCGGCCGTCAGCTGATCGCAGATCCCGATATCGGAAACAAGCTGCTCAACAATCATCCTGAGGATGTCCGCCCCTGTATGCGCTGCAACGAGGAATGCATCGGCCGTATCCTTCGTTACCGCTCAAAGCTCAGCTGCGCTGTCAATCCGGCTACCGGCGATGAAAACGCAATGAAGCTCACCAAGGTCGAAAATCCCAAGAACGTCGTAGTTATCGGCGGAGGTCCCGGCGGCATGGAAGCTGCAAGAGCCTGCGCAATCCGCGGTCACAAGGTCAAACTCTACGAGAGAAACGTTCTCGGCGGTACACTGAACGCACCTGCAACCGCAGACTTCAAGATCCAGATCAGAAAGCTCATTGAGTACTACAGGGTACAGCTCAAGAAGCTCGGCGTTGAAGTATATGACCATACCGAACTGAGCATAGACGATCCCATCCTTGCCGAGGCTGATGCAATCGTCTGTGCAACCGGTTCCAAGCCCCTGAATCTCCCCATCCCCGGCATTGACGGCGCAAATGTTCTCGGCGTTATCGACGCACACCTCAAGCCCGAACTTGTCACAGGCCAGAATCTCATCGTCTGCGGCGGAGGCATGTCCGGCTGCGACTTTGCTCTCGAAGCAATGACCACTCTCGGTCGCAAGGCAACCGTCATTGAGATGAGAAAAGACGTTGCTACCGACGTTATCATGATGAACCAGGTTTCCTTGAAGGAATGCATGGCAGAAGCAGGCGTTACGCTTAGATGCAACTGCCGTGTCAAAGAGATCAATGCGAAGGGAGTTGTCGTTGTAAACCAGGACGGCGTAGAAGAACTCATCGAAGGCGATCAGGTCATCTCCGCATTCGGTCAGACCCCCGACAAGGAAATGGTCGATAAGCTGAGAGAAAAGTACTTCAAGAAGTCTGTCTTCATCGGTGACTGCGTTAAGGCAGCAAAGTCCGGCGACGCCATTCGCGGCGGCTACTGTGCAGCTTTGAGTATCAACTAACGCTTTATTTCAAAATGAACTATAAAAAAAGGAGATGAAAAAATGTTTGATCTTACTGGAAGAGTAGCTGTAGTTACCGGCGGTTCATCTGGCCTTGGTGTACAGTTTGCAGATGCTCTTGCGCGTCAGGGTGCAACAGTCGTTGTCATTGCACGCCGTGTAGAAATGCTCAAGAGAGTTGCAGAAGACATCGCCAAGAAATACGGCGTAAAGACCGGTTACTACTACTGTGACGTTACCGACAGCAAGCTGGTTGCTGAGGTCGCAGAGAAGATCGTTGCTGATTTTGGCAAAATTGACATTGCGGTCAACTGTGCCGGTGGCGGAAACTGCGGCAACACAGAAGAACTTCCCGATGAGAAATGGCACAAGACAATGAATGTCAACATCAACGGCGTGTTCTACTGCTGCCGCGAGTTCGGCAAGGCAATGATCAAGAACGGTTACGGCCGCATGATTAATATTTCCTCCATGCTGGGTTCTGTCGGTATGGACTTTGCTTACGGCATGGGTATCCCCGAGTATGCTGCATCCAAGGGCGCTGTCTGCAACCTTACCCGCCAGCTCGGCGCAGAGTGGGCAAGATACAACATCACCTGCAACGCTATCGCCCCCGGCTTTTTTGCGTCCGAAGTTTCTCCGGTAGGCAATGAGAAGTTTGACAACTTCCTCAAGAGCAAGTGCCCTATGAAGAGGCACGGCCGTCCCGGCGAGCTTGACTCGGTAATCGTGTTCCTGGCTGCGGATGAAAGCAGCTACATCACCGGTCAAATTGTCGGTGTTGACGGCGGCTGGACCTGCATCTAATTGTACCCCGTGGGTTCCCGAACAAAATAATGGCCGGGAACCCAAAATTGAACTCGCAAATGTTATAAAAAAAACAAAAAGGAGAAGATCAAATGGAGAACAAAAAATCTGCATTCCACTATGCGTGGGTCGTGTTCATTGCCACAGTTGTAATGAATTTCGTTTTCTCAATCGTTTACAGCACTTTCAGCCTCTACGCCGCAAAGGTCCTCGAAGCCAACCCCAACATCACCCGCACCGCTTACTCCGTTATCCCCACTTTGCACTCGGTATTCGCAACCGTATTCCTTCTTACCTACGGTAAGATCGTTCAGAAGCTCGGCTTCCGCAAGGTTATGCTTCTCGGCGGTATCGGTCTTGGAATAGGCTTCTTCATCTACTCCATCGCCGAGAGCATCGCTGTATTCTACATCGGCGCTTTCTTCGTTGCCATGCTTCCCGCTTTCTGCTCCTCCACCACCACCGGCGCTCTTATCAACCGCTGGTATGGTAAGCTCAACACCACTCTGCTCAGTATCTCCATGGCAATCGGCGGCTTCGGCGGCACAGTTGGTTCCAACATCGTCGGCAAGTGGCTCGGTACCATCGGCTACAAAGCAAGCTTCCGCAACATGGGCATTCTGATGGCTGTCACCATGGTCGTTGTTTTCCTGGTTGTCCGCAATAATCCCGCTGACAAGGGCGTCGCGATGCTCTGGCCCTCTGAGACCGACAAAACCGCACATTCTCAGGAGGAGCGCGCCGGCTTCACCATCAAGCAGGCTATGAAAACGTATAACTTCTGGGCAATGGTTTGCTTCTTTGTTCTCTTTGCCGCCGGCTTCTATGCCGCATATGCAAACGTTGCTCTCTACATGGCCGACCTCGGTTGGGAACCCGCTGTTTACGGAAAAATCTTCGGCGTTGTCGCTACCGCAAACGTTATTTCCATGGTCATCGGCGGTTATGTCACTGACAAAATCGGCCCCCGTCTCACCATCCTCATCCTTTGTGTGCTTTATGCAATCATCTGCTTTGTCCTCGGTTTCACCACGCCTAACGTCACCATGATGTATGTCGTCTGCGCACTCATCGGTGTCTGCTATCTGTTCTGCAAGGTTCTGCATACTCCTCTTGCGCTCTGCTTCGGCAGCCGTGACTCCGCAACCATCATCTCCATTCTCACCGCTGCCGTTACTGTCGGCGCGAGTGTCGGTATCCCCGCTGCAAATATCGTTTACGATACCACCGGTTCTTACGCAGGTCTGTTCCGTGCGCTTCTCGTTGTGCTCGTTATCTGCCTTGCTCTTGCCTTCACCGGCATCAAGAAGGTTCCCGGCTGGGACAAGGTCGGCGGTCCTGACGCTTTGACCAAAGACTGAGAAAGCATAAAACTGTCCACCCGGAGATCATCCTGGTGGACAGCCCCTTAAAGAAAGAGAGCGATTTTTATGGGTTATATAGCAATATTAATAGGATTCTTCGTCTTGGTCGCCCTGTGCATGCTGAATGTGAACGTTATGATTGCCTCATTTGCGGCAGCTTTTGCTGTAACAGTTTGCGCTGGACTGCCCTTCACTGATTCTCTTGTATCGGTTTTCTTTACCCGCTTCGGCGCGATAACCGGAAGCCTTTTCCCCATGTTTCTGTTTGGCGCTATCTTAGCAAAGATTTATACCAATAGCGGCGCGGCTTCCGCCATTGCCGATTCTGTTTGTACCGCATTATTCAAGGGTGCAAAGAATGAAAAAAGAAAATATGCCCTGGGATTTCTTTCCGTGATCATCGCATCCGCCATCCTCTGCTATGGCGGCATCAACGCAGCCGTGGCGCTTATTGCGATCTACCCCATCGCCATTGGCATATTCAGGCGGGCAGATATCCCCAAGCGTTTCGTTATGGGCGCAATCTGCGGAGGAGCGTTCACCTTCGCACTCAGCGGTCCTGGCTCTCCGCAGCCGACAAATGTTGTTGCCATGGCGATCGGCACCAGCTCCACCTGCGGCCTGGTTGCAGGTTTGATCGGATGCCTTGTGGAAGTGGCTGTAATGGTTTTTGTGTTCACAAAAATGTGCGTCAAGGCAACAGGAAAGGGCGAGGCGTTTGTCGCCGGCCCGAAAGATGTATTTGTGAGCGAAGGCCAGGAGAAGCCTTCTTTTATCCAGGCCATGATCCCTATTGTGATCCTGCTGATTGTTTTCAACGTGTTCAAGGTCAATATTTCCTTGTCTATTTTGCTGACTGCCCTGGTGGCCGCCGCTATATTCTACCCGAAGCTGGGCAAAGCCAAGGTCATGGCCTCTATCAATGAGGGCGCAGCGTCTGCCCTTATTCCTGTGGGAGCCATTGCCGGAGTGAATGGATTTGCCGCGGTAGTTCAGTCTGTTCCGGAGTATCAGATGTTGATAGACAGTATGCTGGGCGCCACCATTCCCCCGGTGCTGCTGTTGGTTCTGTGCATTGCGTTTATCTGCATGATGACAGGCGGTTCCACGACCGGCACGCAGATTGCTCTGCCCATCATTGCACCGGCGCTGACAAAGCTCGGCCTGAGCTTGCCCTTTATCCACCGCGTCGGCACCTTTGCCGCCACCATGCTGGATTCTCTGCCCAATAGCGGTGCGGTCATCATGGCGGTCGGTTTGGCCGATCTGAAGATGAAAGACGGCTATCCCCCGGTTTTTGTATCCACGGTTCTTGCCACCACCTGCGGAACAATCGCGGTCGCGTTGGTTATGACTTTGTTCCCCATGCTGCCCTGAGGAAAGGAAAAAATATGGAGTATATTAACATAAAAGGTCTTACTGAAAGAGTATCGAATATAAGCTTTGGTACAGCTACCTCTACACTTGAAGACGAAGCAAAGATTCACGATATGCTTGACTATTATGTGAGCATTGGCGGCAACTATATTGATACCTCACGGTTTTACGGAAGAGGAAGCGGTATCCAGCACACTGAGGAACTCCTTGGAAGATGGCTTGAGAAAAATGATAATCGAAGCAAAGTCATTATACAGTCCAAGTGCTGCACCCCGTACATGTCGCGCAATCTGACCATGTTTGAAGAGATGCCCCGAGTCGGCCGCACTTTCATGTACGACGACATCCTGTTCAGCCGCGACCACCTCGGTGTTGACTGCATCGACATATATCTCACACACAGAGATAATCCCAAAGTACCCGTTGAAGAAATCATGGACACCTTCGAGGACTTCCTTCGCAGGGGTTGGATCAAGGCCTACGGAATGAGCAACTGGCGTCTGGACCGCTTTGTGGAAGCTTACGAATACTGTGAAAAAATGGGATACCAGGGACCGAGCGTTTACAGTCCGTTCTTCAGTCTGGTTAAGCTCGAAAAACCCTGGTACTACCGCATCCCGCCTTTCCGTGAGGAGTGGCTGGAATGGTTCGAAGCCCACAAGGATGTGACCATCGCTGCCTGGTCTTCTCAGGGAAGGGGCTTCTTCGGCAACTACCCCCAGTTTGAGCCGGATAAGGCAGATGCAGCCACACGTATGGCAGTTCTTACACCGGAGAACTTTGCAAGAAAAGAACGTGTTCTTACTCTCTCTGAGATAAAAGGCATCCGTCCTTCCCAGATTTCTCTGCTCTATGTCCTCAGCCAAAAGGCATCCGTCGCTGCAATTATTGGACCGCGTTCCTGCAAAGACATCGACAATGTTATGGCTGCGTCCGCTGAAAAGCTCACGCAGAAAGAGATCGATTACCTCACCCTTAAAACAGATACACTTGATTAAACTGCGCAAAACCACTCCTTAAAAGCGAGAGAACCGGTGTCCCTTCCACCGGTTCTCTCCATCAAAACGGCCTTTTTCCCACGCTCACGGTCTTAATCCCGTTTGCCAGGTAGTCTGCCAGCATGGCCATGCTGTCTGCGGCGTCATCGTGGACATTTTTCACGGTGAAGCTGAAGCTGGTCATCTCATTCATGGCTTTGCGGTAATCATCATCTCGGCAGTTATCGCTGCGAAAATAAAACGCCCGGATTGTCGGCGCGTGCTGCTCGATGCGGGTCAGCTTGGCCATGTTGGTCGGCGCCTTCTTATGGCTCATGTTTATGCTGTACTGGTGCTGCTCCCGGAGGATACGGTACACATCGTCGCTATACTCATCACCGCCGTTATTGGCCTCGGTGCGCCCCATCTTTATCTTGTGCTGGAGAATCTTCGCCACCACCCGGGGCTTGGTGCAGCTCTTGTCGCGGCGGTCGAAAATCCAGTCATGGATATAGACATCATGGCCATATACATAGGCAATGGGCATACTCAAGCTATCGCCGCCGCCCCAGGCCACGTCATTCACGAAGCAGATATTATCCGGCTCTCCGTCCGGCAGCACACCATTATAATAATTTAAGCTATCAGAGGGGAATGCAAGCCCCTCTTTTTCTATGCCGTGCTGCATGAACAGGCACTCAAAATCCGCGCTGTCAATGGTGGCCTTGATATCCCGGATTTTTTCGGTCGTATATCTGTCCGGGTGGTCATACTCAAAATTACTCACTTCATTCTCATCCCAGACCGGAATGGCAATGAAGCGACAGCGCGGATCGTCCCCATGGTCTGCCTTCATGCGACCTATCAGGTCATAGGAGTTCCGCCGGATTGCTCATGCAAATAACATTCCGAACATACCCGGGTTAATTTTAGAAAAATAACCTGAATACAATCTATGGAATTAATTTAAAGGCACACCGCATCCATGTATCACTATACCTCCAAATGCGTAAGTTTTTCCGGAAGGAGGTGCTTTCAATAGTGAGTGCGACACCGTTTTCACTGCGCTTTACGATATCCACATGATCGGCAAGGCCGTCACTTTGCCGGGTGGAGAAAATGATGTCTCCGAGCCGAAATTAATAATGCTGCCCCTGGCACTGTTCTCAGCGCAAAAAACCATTTTTCTGCTCGCAAGCAAATCAGCCTGAAAATCACGGTGAAGTAAAGTTTCCCCCAAGGAAATGCGTTTCACCGTGAAACGCATTTGCCCAATTTCGCCCAGTTGAAGTATACCTGATAGGGGAGCCTTAATTATGCTCTGCGGCTTGATCTCACTTTTCGAATCATCTGCATTTTGCACAACTTTATCCGCTCAAAAAAAGATTGTGTAAAAAAGTCATGTTGACGGTATGAACAAAACGGGTTATAATAATTTGACATTACTTTATCCGCTTCAATGGCTAAAATGGTGGAAAGTCAGAAAGGTACTGCACGCATGACAGGTGTGGAACATTACAAGAATATATTTGCGCGATACGGCGGGATGATGCGTACAAAACAGCTGGAGGAAGAAAACATTCTCTATCGCAAGGTACAACAGCTCATTCAGGAAGGCTATGTGGAGAAACTGCGCTATGGTTATTATCGGTGGGTCAATCCGGACGATTTCAGCGAGATTGGCATAATAAAATGCCTTTTCCCGGATGCTGTTCTCTGCATGAATACCGCTTTGCGCTATTATGAATACAGCGACCGTACACCTGGTGATTGGCATCTGGCTGTCAGCAAGGATTCCGGCAAATCTCGCTTCAAAATTGATTATCCGTTTATAAAACCTTACTATGTAGAGCCTTCCATCCTGGAGCTGGGCTTGACTCACGGAGAAATGGATGGGCACAACATCCGTATCTACGACAAAGACCGTGTCATTTGTGACTGTCTGCGTTATCGCAATAAAATGGACAAAGAAATATTTAATAAAGCGATTCAGAACTACATCAATGATCCCGGCAAAAGCATCCCCAAGCTTTTGGAATACGCTGAACCGCTGCGAGTAAAGAAAATAGCAAAAGAGTTGATAGGAGTGTGGCTGTAAGCCGCTTATTCTGGAGGAACGATTATGGCTGTAAGAGGAAAAAGCATCAACCTGTTTTTGATGGATGGAAAGGCCGATGGACGCATTAAATACACATTAGCCAATTGGACTGGTATTGCATATAAAATCCCTCGCACTGATATTGACTTGTGCAGGGATCGTGAGGACCTGAAGCAGAGTGGCATCTATTTTCTGTTTGGCGTTTCTGATGAAACGGGCGAAAACATAGTTTATATCGGACAAGCTGGTGAACGCAAGAACGGTGAGGGAATCCTATATAGACTTCAAGAGCATAAACGAAATCCAGATAAGGATTACTGGACTGAGGCCGTTGTTTTTACTACTGCAAACAATTCTTTCGGCCCAACTGAAATCAGCTATCTTGAGCACCGCTTCTGCAAACTGGCTAAGGATGCAAAGCGATATAAGGTTAAAAATGGGAATGATCCAACACCTGGGCATATAACTGAAGAAAAGGAATGTGAGTTAGAGGAGTTCATTGAGTATGCGCAGCTTATCATGGGAACACTCGGGCATAAAGTTTTTATTCCGCTTCAAGGTACTGTGATGGCCGAAGATGATAATCCTTCAAGTATTGCAGTTGAACAAGAACTCCATTTGAAACATTCAAAGATTAAAGCGTCCGGAAAGCGTACCAGCGATGGTTTTGTTGTTCTTAAAGGAAGTCAGGTTGCTGTAACTGAGTCAAAAAGCTGCCCCGGTACAATCCGCAACCTTCGGCAGAAATATGCTGACAAAATTTCTGCTGATGGCAAGCTGACCGAAGATATTGGATTCAGCAGCCCTTCTGCCGCAGCCGGATTTGTGTCTTACTCCAGCGTGAACGGATTGATCGCGTGGGTGTCTGATGATGGAAAAACATTGAAGGATTTGGAGAACAATTCCTTAACAGAGGAGATAGCTTATGTCTGATCTTGCTGCTTCTGTTCTTGCTAAATTGAAAAATAAGGCAAAGGCCTCCGGCATCAGCTATCAGCAGTGTCTGCAGCTCTTCTTTCAGGAAGAGTTCCTGCGCAGGCTGGCAGCTTCAAAATATGCTGAGAATTTTGTGCTGAAGGGTGGTCTCTTCATTTATACCCTGACCAACTTTGAGAGCCGTGCCACCGTTGATGTGGACTTCCTGATGCGCGGTCTGAACAACGATCTGGTTCGCATGGATGAGATTATTGCCTAAATCCTGGCTGTCCCCACCGGAAACGATTTTGTGACATTCAAAACTTCCAAGGCAGAGCCAATCGCCCTCCAGCGCAAATACCATGGCGTCAGTATGCAGATCACCGGATACATAAAGAACGTACGAGTACCTTTTAATGTGGACATCGGTGTTGGTGACATCATCATTCCTCACCCGGAGCGACGCAGCATACAAACACAGCTGGCCGGTTATGAAAAACCGGAGATATTGACTTATTCTCTGGAAAGCACGATTGCCGAAAAGTTCGATGCTATTCTGCAGCGCTTTGAGCTTACCGGTCGTATGAAGGACTTCTACGATATTTACTACCTGTCCCGCACTTTTGATTTCGATGGACTGAAGCTGCAGACAGCAATTCAGGAAACACTTCAGAACCGCGGCACCGCTTATGAAAAAGAAAGCTTCAACCGCGTTATTGCACTGGCTGATGATGAGGATATGCAGACCAAGTGGCGCTTCTTCCTGAAGACACTGGGCAATCCGGAGATTTCGTTTCAGGATATTATGATTGGTATTCAGTGCTTCCTGGCTCCCGTCTGGGAAGCGATATTGAAACAAGATGAGCTTATGGCAGTATGGCACTCTGATCATGCAGAATGGAGTATCTGGTAATTCATACACTGCATTTTGAATTTACGCCTGCAATAAATTGAAAGTATTTTGGTGCAGTACAGCAACGCACAAAAAGCTCATAAATTAATCTTTGCCTAAAATCACGGTGAAAAACATTTCTCCCGGGAAATGCGTTTCACCGTGAAACGCATTTTTTATTTCAAATAAAGTCTTATTTTTTTGTAGAATACCCCTCTTTTGGCTTTGAGGAAAAAGACAACCAATGTCCCTGCCTGGTGAAGTGTGGACGGTGTGGATCTTGCTAGACAATTTACAGGGTTTCCTTTACCATCCGCCAGGCTTCTTTGGCGAGCACCGCGGCTTCTACGATCTCTGTCTCATGGATACTCTTTTCTTTATTAGCCCAATGGGCGATCTGGTTGATATTGTTTCCGATTGCTGACAGCTCCCGGAGCAGCGCCGTATATTCAGCAGGGGGCCGGGGACGGATCTGCACTCCGGCAATGGCCTGCCTTATAAAAGCACTGACAGATAGACCGCTGGCAGCACATTGTGCGTCCAAATGGGCATATTCCGTATCTCCCAGCCAGACACCGATAAAATGTTCTCGTTCCCGCATGATTCCTCCATGTGTATGATTAAAATACGTTTCATGGTGAAACGTATTCCGTATGGGGGGTAGGGGGTTCGATTCCCCCGAACAAGGGCGTTTGTGTTTAACAAATGCCATACTTGCAGGGACAGACACACATTTGTACCTGCCCCTCGAAAAATGTCTTACATAGCTTATCTTTCTGGAGAAAATGCGTTTCACCGTGAAACGCATTTCTACTGTGATGCATCATATTTCACTCGGGCAGAATAATAAGGGCCTATCGTCAGCGGCGCATTGTACAGCGCTGTCAACAGATAGGCCTTTATGTTTTTGATCTCTGATGTGGTATTCTCAAGGGCGTCCTGGACATAGGCCGTGTGCGCAAACCGCAGCCGTCGGAAACGGGCCTGCATCTTTGGCATGGGCATGGTCTCGCTGCCGAGCTTCAGGTATGGGGCCGTGCTGCATTGCACATAGCTGATCAGCTTCGGAATATAGTCCGGGTTGTTATTCATGTAGGACGTGGCCAGCAAGGGGTAGTTGTGCCGCCCCCGTGCCGTCTCTTTAATTTCCTCTGCTTCTGATGGATAGATAGATGGATCAGTATAACTGTTCTCAGTATAATTCTTATCAATATTATTTCCGTCCGTTTTTACGCAGTCTATACTTCTGATTTCCCGAAGCCAGGATTCCTGATTTTCGGACGCAATGATGTCTTGTTTTTCGCTGTCCGGCTTTCTGCTTTCCGGAAGGCTGAGTTCATTTTGATTGCCATCAGGAGAATCCGGCGCATCATTTTTTGAGAATTGCCGTACATAGATTTTTGCCGGTTTGCCTTGTCCCTGCTTTATACGTTCGATAAGCCCTATTCCGTTCTGCATGTCCAGCTCTTTCAGTAGCTTTACCGCTTTGTCATGGCTGCAGTTCAGATCCTCCTGTATTTCATCGAGGGTGTAATAGATATATACCCGACCCTCCTCATCCAGCCAGCCGTTTCGCATAGACAGCCCCATGCGGTCGAGCAGCAGAGCATAGAGCATCTTTGCATCCGTGGATAGTCCCTTAAACTCCTCACCTGTCATCAAGAGGCGAGGGAAACGGATAAAAGAATAGCTTTCGACCTGAGAGCCGAAGAAATAATCGTAGTTCATATAGTTTCTCCTTTTTCATGAATGTTTTTGTTTTATTGTCACAGCGTCTTTATCCCTAAAAAATTAGGGTTAGAATGACGCAAAATATGGTTTCGCTATGAACTTAAAGTTTACATTAGAAAAAAGGGCTCTGTTTAGCGCCTAACGCCACAGTCTGCTTCTGTGGGGCAAAGAATGACAGCCAAGACCACAAGTTGTAGTGTGAAAGCCAGCGGATAAAATTTTCCTATTTCTATACATAAAATTTGGGTCTTCTTATTATTCAGATGATGCCAGAGCATCGTCTATTGGAGGGGAAACGCATTGTAATAGGTGCTACTGTGACAATAGGGCTGGGTGATGCGATAGCGACAAACTTAGCTGGAAATCCATAGCTAATATCCATTCTTTTCTTTGTGCCCATATAGACTATATACAGAAATTAGCTCCAAATTTTGTGCTTTTCCTGCATTTTATTTGGAGCTGTCTTGTGTTAGAAAATACATAATGATATAATCTTTATACAAAAGGCACGAGGAGTGTGTATCATGTCGCTGATAGAGCTGCTTGAATCAAATAGAAAAGAAATACCTGGTTCAAGAACAAAGAATCGATTGACCGTGTAGATTAGTTATGCTATTCAATTGATAATGGATTTCTATTCTGCTGACTATATTGTTCTTATGGATTACATTGAAGATGTTTCAGTAATCTGCGATCCAGATGAACCAACGGAATAGCGGCGCCAAAAGGGCATAACAATCCAAGGATTCAAATGTTTTTCAAAGCAGCCTTGGTTCGTTCCGTATACAGTTATGGGATAGTCTATGTTGACTTTTTCTCCTCTCCCAAAAAGAGGAGAAAAGGGAAGTGCTTCTGCCATCTATATGAAGTGAAGGTCAAACCTGCAAACAGGCTTTTCTAACACATTTCTAACATCGTAATAAAATCGAAAAGAATTGAAGATTGTAGCGCTTTGCTGTGTTTTGTAAAATTCCTTGAATGGCAAGGGATTCTATGGGACGAGGTAAATCTCATTTGAAGCTACAATACCGCCGAAAAGCGCTTTTCGGTGATTCAGGTTCTAGTGCTCATTCCGGGCGTGCGGGTTCAAGTCCCGCCTCGCGCACCAGCTCGTCGCAAGCGCCATATCGCTTGCGACGAGCTTTTTCATTTCATTACAAAGCTCATCGTGCGCTCACTCTGCTGCTCCTCGCTTCCAAATCGAACCCGCTGTGCTGGGCTTCGATTTGGCTTTGGAGCGTGACGATGTCCGATATATATAGTGTTTCAGTGTTACAATAAAACGGCGGCCCCATTGGGGCTGCCGTTTTTATGTCTGTGGTGGCTCGGCTTGAAGCCGGAGCGCGGGGCCCCGGCTTCAAGCCTCAAATCTCAGGATTTGGGGCTTTTTCTGTATGTTGTTCTCCCATCTGAGTCTTTTCCTTTTGCTATCACCGATTTATAATTCTCGGGCATAGCATCCTTTAAATTGATTCAAGATGTGGTAAAATATAAGAAATGAATATGTACAGCATATGGTAGCATCGTTTATAATATTCATGAGGTGATTGTCAATGTATAACAGCAAAATGCTGAAAGCCGTTATTTTAGGTCATGCGGTCGGCGACGCGCTTGGTGTTCCGGTAGAGTTTATGTTGAGGGAAAAACTTGATAAAAAGCCGGTTTCAGATATGCTCGGGTTTGGGACATACCCTTAACTTAAGCAGACGGGAGTCGAACCCATGCCGCCCGTCGGCGGCTAATTTAGTCGCTTTTTCCTCTTTTCGTCTTGACGGGCGTCAGCCCGTCTGCGTCTCAAAAAGAAAAAATCAATGAACCATTCCAAATATAACCGCAACGAATGGCTGAAAACGGCTTGAAATCGAACTTCACCCGCTCCAGCGCCTTGCCCTGCCCCTGATATTTTTTCATCAAAATACCTATGGACGAATACCGCCCGATGTGGTAAATTATCCCGGAAAAAGCTGAAACGTTAAAGGAGGGAGCAGCTTGAGCAGACAAGAAGCCTATGAACAGTATCTTCACGCTCTCAAGCAGGGCCGCAAGTGCCACAAGGACTGTGTGCTCCATGGCCGTTACCCGTATCCGCAGGTGCTGGACGAGATTTTAGACAGCGCCGCCGTGGCAGGTCAGGTTGAGCTTGGCATAATTGAGATCCCCACTGAGCGGATAACCGGCACCAGGACCGAGGGCCGCCGCTCGGCCTTTGCGGCTGACTTTATGCCGCTTATGGAGCCAGACTCCGAATTTGCCCAAAAGTGGATAAACCTCTGCGCCGTTCACCTGAGCGACGAGGGGATTCAGGACCCCATCCGCTGCTGCGAGTATCTGGGCCGCTTCTATGTTCAGGAGGGCAACAAACGCGTCAGCGTGCTCAAGAGCTATGGCGCGCCCACAATTACCGGCGCCGTGACCCGGCTTATCCCCGTCTGGTCGGAGGAGCCGGAGATTCTTGCCTACTATGACTTTATGCGCTCCTACCGCCTGACGGGGCTCTACCGCGTCTCTTTCAGCCGGGAGGGCAGCTTTGATAAGCTCCAGGCCGCCCTGGGCTTTGAGCCCGACCATGTGTGGACCATGGAGGAGCGGCAGCACTTCACTGCCTGCCTCACCTATTTTCAGGAGGCCTACCGCAAGCTCGGCGGAGAGCATCTGCCCATTACCGTGGCAGACGCCTTGCTTGTCTGGCTCAAGGTCTATAACCTTGAAGAGCTTAAAACCATGTCCTCCGCGGAGCTTTCAAAGTCTCTCTCCTCCATATGGGCGGATATAAAGGTCCTCGAGAGCGCCTCGCCCATCGCCGTCAGCACTGAGCCGCCGGAGCCGGACGAGGGCGGTCTGCTGGGCCGCATCTTCAAGCCGAAGGCCCCGGGGCGGCTGAATCTGGCCTTTATCAACGAGTATTACCCCCAGCACAGCGACTGGATACGCGCCCATGATTTGGGGCGGCAGTATCTGGAGGCGGTCATGGGTGAGCGGGTCACGGTGCAGGTTTTCAACGGCCTGCGCACAGCCAAGGCGGCGGATGCCGCGATTGACCGGGCTGTCGCCAACGGCGCGCAGGTGATTTTCGCCACCACGCCTCCGCTTATCGGCGCCTGCCGCCGGGCCGCCGCGAAATATCCCGCCGTCAAATTTCTCAACTGCTCCGTGTTCATGCCCTATACCGGGGTCAGGACCTATTACAGCCGCATATATGAGGCAAAATTCATCACCGGCGCAATCGCGGGCGCCATGTGCCCCAGCGGGCAGATCGGCTATGTCGCCAGCAGCCCCATTTTCGGCGTGCCTGCCGCGATCAACGCCTTTGCGCTCGGGGCACAGCTCACCAATCCCCGCGCCCGCATCCGCCTTCGCTGGTCATGCGTGGAGAAAAACGCCATGGAGCTGCTCGCCCGTGACGGGATGGAGCTTATCTCCAACCGCGACGTACCCACGCCGGACCGCACCCGCGAGCCCTGGGGCGTGTGCAAGGTTCTGGACGACGGCCGCTTTCTCTCTCTGGCCTCGCCATATTGGCACTGGGGCAATTTCTATGTAAAACTGGTCCACACCATTCTCAGCGGCGGCTGGAACGCAATGAGCAGCCAGCAGAGCGCGCAGGTCGTGAACTACTGGTGGGGCCTGCGCAGCAAGACCATAGGCGTCCTGCTCAGCGAGGAGCTCCCCGCCGGTGTCGTGCAGCTTGTGGATGCGCTGCGCTCCGGGCTCGAAAACGGCTCAATTCTCCCCTTCCACCGGTCCATCCGCTCACAGGACGGGGTTTTGCGCAGCGACGGGAGCTATTGGTTCCCGCCGGAGGAAATTCTCCGCATGGACTGGCTGTGCGACTGCATAGACGGTTCCATCCCGGCTTTTGACGAGCTTTTGCCCTTTGCAAGGACGATTACCCGCTTTCAGGGCGTCTATCGCGACAGCATTCCCCCCGAAAAGGAGGGCGTCATCCTGTGAAGCTGCTTCTTTTGTCCGACAAAGAGTGCCCCTATTACTGGGACTATTATCAGCCCGGGCGGCTGGATGAATTTGACCTCATCATCTCCTGCGGCGATCTTGACCCGAGTTATCTCTCCTTTTTAGTGACCATGGGGCGCTGCCCCCTGCTCTATGTCCACGGCAACCACGACACGCGCTACTCCTCCGCCCCGCCCGAGGGCTGCGACTGCATAGAGGACAAAATAGTGACGGTTAACGGCCTGCGCATCATGGGCCTTGGCGGGAGCCCCATTTACAGCGGCGGCCCCCACCAGTACACGGAGCGGCAGATGGCCCGGCGTATCCAGAAGCGCGCCCATGCCCTCCGGCGCTCCGGCGGGGTGGACATCATCGTCACCCACTCCCCGCCCGAGGGCTTCGGTGACGCGGAGGACTATGCCCACAGGGGCTTTTCCTGCTTTCTGCCGATGCTTGACCGCTATAAGCCCCGCTATCTTGTCCACGGCCATGTCCACACCAATTATGGCGGCCATCAGCCCCGGCTCATCCAGTGCGGCGAGACCTCCGTCATCAACGCCTGCGAGCGGTATATTCTGGACATCCCGGATGAGGCTCTCCCCCCGCGCAAAAAATAAGGCATCTCATTAGCAGCAACAACGCAAGGGCAAATCGGAAGGTTGTGGAGGTGATGTTTGTGGTAAACAAGTTGAAATATGGCAATACAAATACATTCTTTATTCATGGAACAAGTGGTAATTTGCTTGTTGATACTGACTATGCAGGGACATTGCCTGCATTTTATAAGACAATAAAAGAATACAACATAAAAATTAGCGATATTACTTATGTTTTGGCAACACATTACCATCCTGACCATATTGGCTTAATAAGTGAGCTAATGAAGCAAGGAGTAAAACTTCTTTTAATTGATACACAAAGCTCGCATATTCATTTTGCAGACGATATTTTCAGAAGAGATAAGCGATTAGAATATCAACCTATCAACATTGACGATTCAATAATAGTCAACATCAAAGATAGCCGAGATTTTCTAAAAAATATGGGCATTGAGGGAGAAATTATATCTGTCCCAAGCCATAGCGAGGACAGTATCGCTTTAATTTTAGATAATGGGATTTGTTTTGTTGGAGATTTAGAACCTATTGAATATCTCGATGCGTATTATGACAACCCTAAATTGAGATATGATTGGGAACTTGTAATGAGTTATAATCCCAAAATGATTTGTTACGCTCACGCAAATGAAAAAGTATTCTAATAGGCAACTCGGAAGTTGTAGCACTCCGTTTTGCTGCCCCGCAGGGGCGGCCTTGCCTCTCACTCTGGGAGAGGTGGCACGGCGAAGCCG
>ULWX01015328.1_pt1 | contig 21689 bp, 21 predicted proteins | sample 1960851 | NCBI WGS metagenome assembly ULWX01 (sample SAMEA4835826, study PRJEB28245) | human gut metagenome | biome: gut microbiome; material: fecal sample | place: Denmark | collected 2008 | reverse complement strand
ACCCAAAGCCAGGTTGTATTCGCGGGTACCTCTCTCATCGCAGTAACCCTGAACGATGACGTTAACTTTCTTGTGGTCTTTCAGCCATTTAACCTGAGTATTCAGGACTTCGACGGCGTTGTCGGAAAGAGCCGAGCTGTCGAAAGCAAAGAATACTCTGTCTTCGGCATTGGCCATGAAGTCACGGGCTTCTCTGGATTCACATTCGCTGCCGCCGAACAGGCCGCCGTTGGAACCGAAAGAAGAACAACCGGATAAGAAAGCGATTGCGCAAAACAAACTTAAAAGTTTTTTCATTTTATATTCTCCAATTGGGTTTAATATTTTTAATTGCTAAACAACTAATACAGCTTTAACTTAAGCAATAAAAATTTATTTTTCAATAACAAAAGTAAAAAGACCGCAAAAAATGCAAAAAAACTTGCAGCAAAGCCCCTTTGCCGCCATTCAGCCCGGTTTTGCCGGTCTCCGGCCGGAGTCAAAACGCGTCCGGCGGAGAAAACATATAACCTTTTATCGGTTTGCGACGCTTTAAAATCAGCGATTCCGTAAAACTTCCGTATATACAAAAAGAGCGGCGTTTCCTTTCGGGAAACCCGCTCTTTAACGTCATGGCGTCAAATCATCGTTCAGTTCTTTCTGCGAAAGCGTCTGGTTGCTCTGCAGGTTATCCAGCCCGTTCAGCATAAAGTTCAGAAAACGGGTCGAATAATAATGCCCCGGCTGCAAAACTTCGCCGATTTCCACGTCAAAAGACGCATAATCAAGAATTGCACCCGAATTGGGCATGCAAATCAGCACCCTCAGCTCTTCGTCCTTATCCCAGTAACACCTGATTCTGCCCAGCGAATTCAGACCGTCTTCCAGCCGAAAACGAAACCAGCCGGAACCGTCTTGCAGCGCCGTGCCTCCGACCCGGGCGATTATCCAGTCCAGAGCCGCGTCCGCCTTTTTGGCAACAAGCTGTTCGCCGTTGTTGAGCAAGAGCCTGCAACAATAGTCTTCGCCTTCTTTCCAGACATAATAGGTCCGGGAATAATGGCAGCGCTTGCCGACGTTTCTGCCGCCGGGAAGACGAGATGCGCCAAGGCCGGCGACGAAAAAATCGGCACCTTTGCGCGGCGTTTTGGAAACCAGTATGTTTTCGGCATATTTGTCCGGCGCATACTGATAAGTTCCTTCATCCGCCCTTGCCGACACGGCAATCTGCATCGGCCCTTCCTGCTCATAACCGGGGTTATAGGCAAAAAAGCCTTTCAAATTGTCCGCAAGTTCGTCAATCCTCTGCGAAAACGGCGTCCGCCGTTCTCTCTTCCCGCCGCCGACAACCGGCACCCGGGAAATCTTATAGCTGTTCATCGCATAAACGCATTTACATTGTCCGCACTGACACGGGCAACAATGTTATCGGACAGCATTCTGAAACGCAGCAGCGGATTTACCATATCGGAATATTCGCCTTTTCTAGACAAAACGGAAAGCTTGACATCATTGGCATCAAGTTCCGGCAAAATTGTTCCGGAATTGAGCATGCAGATAATCAGACGTTCTTTGCCGTCTTTGGCAATATAATATCCGACCCGGCCGAAATCTTTGATTTCGCCGTAAGAAAAATCGCACCACCGCGGTTTTTCCGCCTCAGACATTTTTCCGCCCAGACGCTCAACCGTAATCTCCAGAGCACGGTCAACGCGGTCGGCAAAAAGCCAGTCGTTGTTGTCCAACAGCCTGTCAAGATGAATAACGCCTTTGCCGTCAATATGCAGATAAAACGTATTTGCATACAGACAACGCTGAAAACGGCGGTGAGAACTTGCACAGTTTCTGGCTTCGCCGAGCAGGGCTACAAAATACTTTGCGCCGCGCAAAGGCATTCTGGAAACCAGCACGTCTTCCATATATTCGTCCGGCCCAATCTGATAAGCGCCGACGTCTTTGGTCGCTGAAACGGCAATCTGAATCGGACCTTCCTGAACATATTCGGGATTATACTCGATAAAACGGTCAAAATGTCCGGCCAGAAACCTGACTTTTTCATAAGGTTTCATGCGGTTTTCCCAAAAACGTTTGGCCTTTGTTTCTGCAACACCTTCAGCGGCTGACAATGTCAGGTCTGAAATGATAACTTTCTTTTCCATGATTTTTCAATTTAAATTAAACTATAGTAATACTCTCGCATATTCTTAATATCAATCGACCTGAAAATACCACTCTGGACAAATTTTGTCAATATTCATAAGCTGTCAAATTTATTTAAAACAAACGACAGGCCTGCCCCTTAGGACAAACCTGTCGTAATAAATTATCCGCGCATGGCAACCGGGGTTTTGAAAACCGCCTTTGCCGCAACGATTCTGCCTTCAACAACTACCCATTCGCCGGCATCGGCCATAAACGAATGTCCGGGCAGATCATAACGGATCATTTCCGAATTTTCTTTCGGCACAAATTCCGGGAAACGGCTGTGTTTGCCGCTGAAAGCCCGGACATAAACGGCATAAGTCTTCTTCCTGTTGTTGGGAATCAGAAAATTCATGCAGCTGTAAACAAAATTCCGATACCGGTTTTCAGTCAGAATTCCGTGATAGTAATACACGAAACAAACACCCAGTCCGGTCACGCCTTCCCCGCAGACGCAAAAAGGCGAAACCGTCACTTTGCCGCTGCCGGGATTTTCAATCAGGAAAAAACGGCCTATTTGCACGTCGTCTTCCTTTACAATTATGCCAAGCCGTTCGAGCTGAACTTTGGCATCTTTTTTGGAGAGAAGATTTTCCTTCATACTATAAAAATTAAAATGTTATAAAAATATGGTAAAACCTGAGGCTTAAAATGTTTTCAAAAAACAAAATACTCCTAAAAAATATATTAACTATGGCTGTAAATGTAATCAAAGATTAATTTTTGTCAATATCATCTGACAACTTATCCGGCTTTTCGGGTACGATTTTAACAAAAATAATCCCCTCGCGCGGTACATAACTGCATTTTTTGCCCCTTTCCCAACGACAACTGCCTACGTCCAAATGCGGATACAGATAACTGTCAAACAATTTAAACCTGCTCAGCGGAAACGGCACCGCCCGGATTATCGACCAGTGGTCGCCGCAGTCTTTGTTTTCAAAACGAATTATTGAGGCCGTATTCGGCGCCGTCAGATATTTGGCAATAACCTTGGTCGCCCGCTCGACCGGCACGTCCATCCATGTAAACGGCCGCTTATAGAACAACCGCAGCCGATAATGCTCATACATGTACTTGCGGGCCTGTTCCAAATACATCTGCATAATTTCAAAAGAAGAGCCATGATAGAGGACTTCTTCAAACAGTCCTTTGTCCAGCAGAAACTGCATCATATGCTGATAAAACGCGCAGCCCTCCTTAAAGCTGAAAACATGATATTTGCGCCCGGCATAACGACAGGCATTGATAACGGCATAAATGCCGCAGAAAAAATCGACATTTCCCTGATTATACGGTTTCATTTCACACCTCACCTGTATTTGAACAAAACATATACCCCGAACCTTAAAAAACAATAAAAAAAAGGGCCAAAAAACCTCTTTTCGCCCTCGTACAATAATCATTTCACGCAACAAAGCTAAAGCTATATCGGAAAAGCCTGAACCTGACTTTTCCAAAACTCCGGAGAATACGCAGAACAGTAAAAAAGAGAAGAGAAAGAAACAAAAACCGATATATGAGGATTATAGTAAGAAAAAGCCTTTTAGGCGACAGGCACGTACATCGAGGTACGTAACTTAGCCTAAAAGGACTTTTTCTGTATTAGAAGCCTATAGAGCAGCTTTTAACTAAACTCTGGAGAATGCACTGAATAATAAGAAAAAAGAGAGCGGAAAATTTTAGTGTAGACAAACCTACATGAATTTTCCGCCTCTCGCATTTTCTGTATTAGTCAGCCATTATACAGAGTTTAAGCCGACTTTTTGCAACAGCAGGAACTATTGCACTCTTCCTTTTTGTCGTTCTTGTGACGAACGGCAGCCTGGGCAGCAGCCAGACGGGCAACCGGTACACGGAACGGCGAGCAGGAAACATAGTTCATGCCGCAGGTCTGGAAGAAGTCGATGGACGCCGGATCACCGCCGTGCTCACCACAAACGCCAAGCCAGATTTTCGGATTGGAGCTGCGGGCTTTTTCGCAAGCCAGTTTAACCAGACAGCCGACGCCTTCAACATCGATTGAAGCGAACGGATCGGCAACATAAACGCCGCGGGCGCGATATTCGTCCAGAATGGCGCCGGTATCGTCACGGCTCATGCCCAGAGTGGTCTGGGTCAGGTCGTTGGTACCGAAACCGAAGAACTCGGCAGACTGAGCCAGCTCGTCAGCTTTCAGGGCTGCGCGTGGCAGTTCAATCATTGAACCGACTTCGTACTTAATCTTCTTGCCTTTCTCGGCAAAGACCTTCTCGGCCGTCGTATCGATAATGTCCTTAACGATATCCAGCTCTTTCTTGGAACCGGTCAGAGGAACTTCGATTTCCGGCAGAACCTTGACGCCGTTGTCGGCGCATTCGATAGCGGCTTCCAGAATAGCGCGGGTCTGCATTTCGCAGATTTCCGGATAGGTAATCGGCAGACGGCAGCCACGATGACCAAGCATCGGGTTGGCTTCATGCAGAGCGTTGGCGCGATTCTTAACCTGCTGCAGGGTCATGCCCATCTTGTCGGCCAGTTCCTGCATTTCGGCATCGGTATGCGGCAGGAATTCGTGAAGCGGCGGATCCAGCAGACGAATAACGACCGGCATGCCTTCCATAATCTTGAACAGGTCTTTGAAGTCCTGTTTCTGATAAGGCAGCAGACGAGCCAGAGCGGCGCGGCGGCCTTCTTCGTTCTCGGACAGAATCATGGCACGCATGTCCGGAATACGCTCAGCGTCAAAGAACATGTGTTCCGTACGAGCCAGACCGATACCCTGAGCACCGAAATCGCGAGCCGTCTGAGCGTCTTTCGGCGTCTCGGCGTTGGCGCGGACTTCCATGGTGCGGATTTCGTCAACCCAGCCCATCAGTTTGCCGAAATTACCGGTGTTGGTATCGGCTTTGACCGTCGGAACCTGACCTTCGATAATCTGGCCCTTGGCACCGTCCAGAGATACCCAGTCGCCTTCTTTGACAACGGCACCGGACTTGGTGGTCATGGTCTTGTCTTTATAGCTGATGACAATGTCATGCGAACCGGAAACGCAGGGAGTACCCATACCGCGGGCAACAACGGCCGCGTGAGAGGTCATGCCGCCGCGGGCAGTGATAACGCCCTGAGAAGCGTGCATACCGCCGATGTCTTCCGGAGAAGTTTCGTTGCGGATAAGAATAACTTTTTCGCCCTTGGCAGCCCAGGCTTCGGCATCTTCGGCATTGAAGACGGCACGACCGACGGCAGCGCCCGGAGAAGCCGGCAAACCGGTAGCGATGACTTTCTTCGGCGCCTTCGGGTCAAGCATCGGGTGCAGCAGCTGGTCAAGCTGGTCGGCACCGACGCGCATAATGGCTTCTTCTTTGTTCAGCAGGCCTTCTTCGACCATTTCGACGGCCATGCGGACAGCGGCCTGAGCGGTACGTTTGCCGTTACGGCACTGCAACATCCAGAGTTTGCCGTGTTCAATGGTAAATTCCATATCCTGCATGTCTTTGTAGTGGGCTTCGAGGTTGTTGCGAACGTCAACCAGCTCTTTGTACAGGTGCGGCCATTTTTCTTCCAGCGAAGTGCCGTCGCCCTTGGAAGCCATCGGCTGCGGCGTACGGATACCGGCCACAACGTCTTCACCCTGAGCGTTAATCAGATATTCGCCGTAGTAAACATTTTCGCCGGTAGCGGGGTCGCGGGAGAAGCATACGCCGGTAGCGCAGTCGTCGCCGGCATTACCGAAGACCATGGTCTGTACGTTACCAGCCGTACCCCAGTCGCCCGGAATATTGTTCAGTTTACGGTAAGTAATGGCGCGGTCGACCATCCAGGAGCCGAAAACGGCGCCGATGCCGGCCCACAGCTGTTCCCACGGATCCTGCGGAACAACTTTGCCCAGTTTTTGACCGATTTCCTTATATTCCTTAACCAGTTCTTTCAGGTCTTCGGCGGTCAGATCGGTATCAGACTTGTAGCCCTTGGACTTTTTCATGTTTTCCAGAGCTTCTTCATAAAGGTCGAGGTCAGCGCCCAGAACCACGTCGGAGAACATCTGCAGGAAACGGCGGTAAGAGTCATATGCGAAACGCTCCGAACCGGAAGCCTTAGCCAGAGCCTTGACGGTTTCGTCATTCAGACCAAGGTTCAGAACGGTGTCCATCATGCCCGGCATGGAAACGCGGGCGCCGGAACGAACCGAGAACAACAACGGGTTATTGGCATCGGCAAATTTTTTGCCCATGATTTTTTCAACACCGGCAACGGCTTCCTTAACCTGTTCTTTCAGGTCTGCCGGATAGGTGTGATTATTGTTGTAATAATAAGTACAAACTTCGGTTGTTACAGTAAATCCGGGAGGTACGGGCAAACCAACGACATTCATTTCTGCCAGATTGGCACCTTTACCGCCGAGGAGATTTCTCATGCTGGCATCGCCTTCGGCTTTGCCGTCACCAAATGTATAAACCCATTTAGTCATTGTTGTTTCAGCTCCTATAGCTATATTGTTAAAACATGGCCACACGCCCCGAAAGGCGCAGGCCGATTCTTTGAACTGTCTGCGAATCTATAACATATCAATTGATTCTTCAAGAAAAATATTAGTTTTTCAGACTTATCCCTTTCTCCGTCCTTTCCGTCATATTCGGGCTTTCTTTTATCTGTCATGTTCAGGCTTGTCCCGGACATCTCCCCCGGCGTCATCCCCTGGTTTAACCCACCTTTGGTATCATCCCCTGGTTTAACCCGGGGATCTCCCTTACAGTCCCTCCTCGGCCTCTCTCTATTATCATTCCCGCACTTTTTCTTATTATCGTCATTGCCGGACTTGATTCGAACATCCACAGACACAAGGCACTTGCTCACAATATGCACGCAGAAAGCAACGCGCTTCAACAAAAGCTTATGCCGCTGCCGGTGTTGCGGTCAAGCTGGCTACAGCTTGTCATTGCCGGACTTGATCCGGCAATCCATTTACAGACGTCACACCAAGCGTGTAACCCCGAGATTCCTAGATTCCCCGGTCAAGCCGGGGAATGACAGGAGAGAGAGGAAACAACAACAATAATTCGGGATTGTCCCGGACATCTCCCCTGGCGTCATCCCCTGGTTTACCCTACCTCTGATGTCATTCCCGGGTTTAACCCGGGGATCTTCCGGCTTTCCCTGCCAAAACCGGAAATGGCAGTATTTTTTTTCGTCATCCTCGGGCAAGCGCAGCGCGTTCCGGGGATCTCTGGATATTCGGGTCAAGCCCGAATATGACAGGAGAGAGAGGAAAAAAGCCCAAATGCCACAAAACAGCTTTCCGAGTCGGACATCTCCGGAAAATTCGCGCCCGAAAACAAAAAAACGCTCCGATTCGTTTCTTTTTGAGTCCGGGATTCTGCTAAATTTGTGCAACCATCGGCGGCACGGATTCATTTTGTTGCAAAAAAGTCTTAAAATTCACAAGCTTACGTCATTGGCGGCGACTCCCCGAAAACAACCGATTTTGTCCAAACTTGGACATTTTAAACATTGTTACACTTTTGTTAAAACGATAAAAATCAAAGAGATTCATATGGTTTTTATTGTTTTTTAATCAATTTTGTGCTATTCTAAAATTCGACAAATAAGGATTATGTTAGATTACAATGGCAAGTTATTTTAAAAGAATACAAGGATTCATAAAATTTAGGTTAGACCAAAGGGTTATCAGCTGAATTTGAATCTCCATCTCTGACATAATTTTTCAAATAAAACTTCCCGAAACCCATGTTTCCCGAAGTTCCCTCCAAAGAAAATAATAAAAAAAGAATAACAATAAAAAAACAAAAATCATGAGAACAATGAAAAATTTCGCAGCTGCGGCATTAGTAATGTTGCTCTGCACAGTAGTCTTTGGTGCAATGTTTACTTCTTGTACCAATAGTGAAGATGGTATGCCGACATTCACGGCTTCTCAGAAAACCATCAAAGTTCCTGTAGAAGTACGCGATACCGTATGGTACCCTGTACACGATACCCTTACTATTGAGGTTATCAAAAAAGAAGGGATTAAAGCTGACGGCAATCCAGATCTCTACTTCAAGGATGAAGAGCACTATACTTCATACTATCCCATCATTGAAGATGGTATAAGCAAAGAAGTACGCACCGACCTGAATGTCAGAGCTTCAATCGCTGACTGTGATCACGATATTATCGTGGTTCCTGACAGCATTATCGGAGCTCCGAGTTTCTCAGCTACCAGAGCCACTCGTTCTTACCAAAGCGGAGACTTCACTAAAATGGAGTTTAGCGCAGGTTGGAACTACAACTTTGGCAGTTTCTCAGAAACCATCAATACCGTGCATGAGAAAGCATGGTATAAGGGTTGGGAGATGAAATCCAGCTATTGGTTAGGCAATTTCAAGGGTGTTCGTTACGGAGAAAAGGGCGAAGCTTACACTCATGAAGGCGTCGAAGGTAAACTTTATACCAACACTCTCGTGTGGGAATTTGTTTACAATGAAGACGACGTTCGTGAGTTTACAAAAACCCACAAATTCTTCGTAGCCAGCAACACCATTGAGCCGGATCCCGAAGCAACTGAAATGTTTGGAAAGAACTTTACGTTCAAGACCACATCAGACAATACGGCTGAAACAGCATTCGAAATGTGGCAAAAATTGAACAACGGTAAGGAAGAAAAACTTTCCGACGTTTCTGCAACCCTCCGCTTCTGGTTGGTTAATGCCGAAGGCGTCATTGTTGATTTGAAAGACGATGAAGCTTTTGCTTTAACAGACTTAGAACCGGTTGCCGGTTCCAAAGAAAAAGTTGGCGACCCGAGATTAGTAGGATCCATTTCCATTCAGGAGTACGTAACAACTTACACAACCAAGACCGACAAGTCTTCAAGTGTATTTTACGCACACACCGAAGAGGCCACTTATATTGTGCCTCAGGGAATGGGAGAAAACATACAGTTCTTGAGCAAAGATTTCTCATTCCGCGACAGCGGCACAACCGAACTGACCGACATGGCCGGATACGGTTATGAGCAGAAACATGCTTTTACAAGAATCGTAGCAACCTACTATGACCGCAACCTGAACGGCGAAGGAGAAATTATTCTCCGTAAGCTGAAAGGCGAAGAACCAAAACCTGAAAAGAACCTGACAAGAGTAGCCGAAAAGAGTTTCGACGGTGACAAAACTTATGTGATTACACGTTATTATGACGACAACACATACAGCGACACCACCGTTGTCAACAACTACGGTTATGCAAGCAAAATCATCATGCCTAAACTGGACAGACTGTATCGCGACAATACCAATTTTGGCAACCCGACAATTGCTAAGAAAGGTAACGCAACAAAAGTTGGTTCATCTACAAAGCATGAAGGTTTAACTTTCCAAACCATGTCTCAGGATATGACCGCTTCTTATAACGGCCATGCTCACGAGATTGAACTCCAGTATACAGCTTTGACTTATACTGAAGGCGGAAAGAGCTGCAACTTGACAGTTCCGATGTGGGTTTTGAAACATTCTAAGACTTCTCTGGGCAATGTACGTGAAGAAAAAGAGAACAACCACAACTACGAGGTTACTCCGGTATCTTTCATTTACAACGCTGCTTTCGGTAAAAATGCTGCTTCGGCACATAACACCGACACCGAAGTATGGAATGATAAGGGCGAAGAGGCCAGCCAAAAAGGAACTATAGGCAAAAACTTCGGTTTCGATTACGTAAATCCGACCACCTCTTATACTTATGCTACTTTCTATGCCATCATGTCTGACGGCACTGAAAAGGAACTGGGTACTGACGGTGTTCAGATTTTCAACAGCATCGAAGCTCCGGCTAACCAAAGCATTGACACTGACAACTTTAACGTTTCAGATGCCAATCCTGTTGAAGGATCCAAGCAACTTGTAAGCACCCGCGAGGCTGCCGGCAAGTATGGTAAGTTTATTGTTAAGAAGTACAAAACAACTTATACAACAAGGACCAACAAGGCCCAAGTTGTGTTCGTTGCGTATCATGAAGAGGCTGAATTTGTTCCGACTATCGGCGACAGCTTTGCAATGACTTCTAAGACATACAGCTTTACCGATTTGGGTTCCTCCAGCCTTGTTGACCTCGGTCGCAAGGACGGTAAGGACGGTAAGATGTACAAGAGCCAAATCTCTGCATCTTTCAACGGCCGTTCAACCGACGCCAGCGCAGAAGTCAACCTTTGGGTTACCTCTCCGAACAAGTTCGGTATTGCATCTGCATCTCAAAGTCATACATGGGACTATAACAATGCACATCATGTAGCTTCTATTTTCGTTTACAATATTTATGACGAAGGTGGAAATGTTATTGACGGTGGTTTGAAAGGTTTCATCGATGGCAAGGAAGTTGTTAAAGCTTCTTGGGATGAAGTAAACGCACCTTCTGGCATTGCCGGTTTAGCACAGCAAGCTAACGGATCTTGGATTTTCTGTAATGTTTCCAGTGGCTCTAACAGCTATACTTGGAGATCAATAATGAAGTCCAACAACGGTCAGGCTATCACATCTATTGATGTTCGCCAGCTGTTGATCCAAGGTTACAAAGACGTACAGATTTCTTCCTCTACGGTTGAAAACAGCGACGGTTCTGTAACTGTAAGCTCCGCTTCCGGTAGCGCTACTGCTGCAGCATGGTAATTCAGGCTGCTTGATGAAGATAAAATTTAGCAAAATAATCCTCCCCGGGCATAACAACCGCCCGGGGAACTAACACAACATTTTTATGAAGACTTTCAAATTAGCAGCTGTCGTAGTAGCTATGATTGCTGCAACAACAAATATCAATGCGCAAAATACCGGCGCAAGTGTTGAATACGATTTCACAGCAGTCACCGAAACCGGCGACACTGCTACAATCGACATGAGTTATATCGATTTGGCTGACGCCTTTGGCGGAAAGCCTTACGATGTAAAATTCAAAGACGGCGAGCCCAAAGCAACAGTTATAACTGGCTGGAGCATTGGAGCGAAAGCTGGTATGAACTCTTACGGAGGCGCTCAATACGGTGCTTTCGTACAGAATTATTTCGGCTGGGGACACATCAGTGTCAACGCCGAAATTGGCGAAAAAATGGAAATCGACAAAAGCCTCAATCAGCAATTTCGCTCATTGGGTGCCAGTGTAGATTTTGCATTTACCCTTGCGCATTTTGGCGGTAAGAAAAACGTAAATACAACGGGCATGACTAGCTACCAAGCTAAGAAGGCTCTCCGTAACGAAAAATACGGGAGGTTGTGGAGAATTTACGCAGGACCGAGTGTAGGTTACCAATATTGTAAAAATACGACACATTTTACCTACACCGACCCGGATCCAGACGTTGACGTCCCGGGCACGGTTGACTTTCCGTCCGTCAAAGACGGCTCATCCGTGAAGTATGGTGCTGTCATAGGTCTCGAAAAAAGATTCTTTGGCAGTATTACCAAGGTTTCACTAGAAGGAAGATGCGAAAGCTATTCCTTCAAAAGTTACGGGAAGAGTTATCAACCCATATACGGAAGTGTAACAGTCAAGATCGAATTCGGCCTCGGTCGGCGACCCAATAAGGGTCGCTTCTAAAAGCCAATAATATTATTATAATAATATAGAAAGGGTGGCGGGTTTACCTGCCGCCCTTTCCCTTTTTAAATATCCCCCCTATCGTCATCCTCTGCCCAATTCCGGCTAAGCCTTTCTGTCATCCTCGGCTTCTCCCCTGTCATATTCGGGCTTGACCCAAATATCTCTTTTTTGGATGTCCGGCTCAAGCCCGAGGATGACAGAGAAAAAAAGCCCGAGAGTGACATAAAAAATAAGACCGGACATTTACCCTAATTGCCGAGTCGCAAAATCTTTTGCCGAGTCGCGATTACAAACTGCTCAAACCGGCTTTTTTTAGCTCATCTGCCTGAAATATCGCCTTTATTAATCACATTTTAAGACATTTTGGCTAAATTTAAGCATAAAGTATGAATTTTAGACTTGCGTAATTAAACAAACTATTGTATAAATTTGGACAAAATAGACTTTTTCAGCTAAATTTATTTGGAGTGAACGAATGAGCAAAAAACTTTTATCGGCATTTACGGCCTTTGTCATGTCTATGAGTCTGGCCGCATCTGCCTCTGCCGAATGCGACGGTTTTTATATGGGCGTCCGCGGCGGCATCGTCAACCATAACGTCGGCGATTCCGACGAAGCCCTCGGCGACCGTATCGAAGTTGATGATAACTCATGGATGGCCGGTGTTGCCCTCGGTTACCGTTATACTTATTTCCGCGCCGAGCTCGAATATACCTGGCGTGAAGAAACTGATGAATCTTTCGGCCCCATTGACGCTAGAAACCATTCAACTTTTCAGACCATGTCTTACATGTTAAACGTTTATGCCGATTTGACTCCTTACTCGATGTTTACGCCCTATGTCATGGCCGGTATCGGTATGACCAACATTCAGTATGAATTTCAGGGTTTCGGACGCCGTTCCGTCAAATATGAAGAAGACAACTTTACCTGGGCCGTCGGCGGCGGTCTCTCGGCCAAGCTGACCAACCGTATCAACATTGACGTCGGTTACCGTTTCTGGCACATGGGCGAAATTGAAAAAGCTTCGGTTCGCGCTCACGAAGTCTACGGCGGTATCCGCTACGTCTTCTAAGCCAAGCCTTTTCCCCAAACAAAGAGCTCTTCTCCCCGAAGAGCTTTTTTATTTCTGCTACACTTGGCGCAGTGTGGGGAGCAGCTCCGGTAAGGCTGTGAGCCGGCTGCGGTGCAGTCCTGCTGGCGAGCGGTTGAGCGACAGCAAAAACCGCGAGCCCCATGGGAATGACAAATGAAGAATTGTCATCCTCGAGTTCATCTTTGTCATATTCGGGCTCCTCTCTTCTTTGTCATCCTCGGGGACTTTCTTTTTTGTCATCCTCGGGCTTGACCCGAGGATCTCTGGATTGCCGTGTATAAATTCCCAACTGCGTTGGGCCCCTTTCGTCCCGTAGGCCTCGAACTTCGCTTATAGCTCGTTCTCGCCAACTATCGACTCCAAGTCCGGCAATGACAATGAAGAAAGAGAGTTAGGGAATGACAGAAAGAAAAAAAGCACGGGCATGACAAGTAAATAATTGTCATGTTCGGCCTTGAGCCGGACATCTCTCTCATAGATTCCCCGGTCAAGCCGGGGAATGACAAAAAAGAAAAAAGCCGGGGAGTGACGAAAAAGATAGAAGGTACGGGAATGACAGAGGAAAAGAAAAAGCTCAGCAATGACAGAAACAAATATTTTATTTAAAGGAGTGAACCAACGACCCGGCCAACATATACCACCCGTCAACAAGAACAAAGAAAATAACCTTGAACGGCAAGGCCAAAACCGTTGGCGGCAGCATCATCATACCCATCGACATCAACACCGAAGCGATAACCATGTCAATAATCAGAAACGGCACGAAAATCAAAAAGCCGATTTCAAACGCGCGGCGCAGTTCGCTGATCATAAACGCAGGAATGGCAACTTTCAGCGGCGTTTCCGCAACCGTTTCGGCCGGCTTTTCCTTAGCCAGATCGGTAAACAGCAGCAAGTCTTTTTCCCGGGTATTCCGAATCATAAATTCCTTAATCGGCTCCACCGCCTTTTCCAGTCCCTCGATAATTTCGACTTTCTCTTCATACATCGGCTTAATGCCCTCTTCCCAGGACTTTTCAAACGTCGGCGCCATAATGAACATGGTCAGGAACAAAGCCAGCGAGAGCAGCACCATATTCGGCGGCGTCGAGTTAGTCGCCAGCGCGCTGCGCGTAATCGAAAAAACGACGACGATACGCGTAAACGACGTCATCATTACCAGCAGGCTCGGCGCAATCGACAACACCGTAATCAGCAGAATAAGGTTAAAAATCCTTGCCGTTGCCGAACCGCTCGGCTGATCCTGAATATTCAGACTGAGCGTCTGCGCCTCTGCCGGAAAACTGAAATACAGCAGCACCGCCGCAAGAACAAAACCAAAAAGAAAAAATTTCCTAGACATTATTTTTGAGCCTTCTTAAGCGGAACGGTTTCAATCAGCAAATTCTGCGCCGCACCGAGCAAAACCAAATGCTCGTCTTTGTCTTTTCGGAACAAAACAAGCGTATTCCGCGCGTCCAGACGGCGGACCTCCAGAACCTGCAATCGCTGCTGTTCGCCAAGTTTGCGCATAAAACGGCTTTTGGCGCCGTGCAGCTGGCAGTACCTGACCGCCCACAGCGTCAGGAACATCAGTCCCAACACAAAAGCCAGCGAAAGCATGGCTTTCAAAATCATCATACCTTCCATATTATCGTCCGTCCGGTCGCTGTTATCTTTTCTGCGCTGATTATACGGGGCTTCGCCGCCAAAAGTCAATCGCCGCCGCCGTGTCTGTTGATATGTAAAGCGCGGGACTGGAAGAAGAAAAAACAATATGTTAGAGATAAACCTATGAAAGAGGAAAAAATCAAAATATCCGACGAACGCAAAACCATGGGGCTGTCGTCGCTGTCAAAAACCATTCTGCCTTTCGCCAGACAGATTTTGGGAAGCAGGGGCTTTGTCGAAGTCGACATCTTGGCCGGCTGGCACGAAATCGTCGGCGAAGAGCTGGCCGAATTCTGCCTGCCGCAGAAAATTGACTTTCCCCGCGGACAGAAAAGCAACGGTACCCTGTACTTAAACGTCGCTTCCGGCGCTTTTGCGCTCGAAATCCAGCACCGAGAAAAATTTATTCTTGAAAAAATCAACACCCGTTTCGGATATCAGGCGGTAGCCAAAATAAAAATCGTCCAAAACAGCAGCCTGACGCTTGAAAAACTGGATAAAATAAAGAAAGAGGAACGTTCCGAAACTCTTGTAAGCCCCGAAGAGGAAAATTATATTAATAACCTGGCGGAAGACCTAAACCATTCCGAACTTAAGGAAATATTAGTAAAATTAGGTAAAAGTGTATTTAATGACAACAAAAGAGAGAATAAGAAAAAATGAAATTTGAAGATACGATAAAAAAAATCAGCGGCTTTGTCGCCGGACTGCTCATTTTTTTCATTGGCGCCGGAATGTATCTGAACCTCAAGGGCTTCATTATGAGTCCCGACGGACACCCGGTTTTGGTTAAAGAAGCCCGCGCTGCCGCAAACCCGAAGGAAGCCGACGGCCTGGCACAGAAAATCGCTGCCAATGTCAACGTAATCCTCCCCAAGGGGCACCCTGTCGGCAGCAAAGACGCGCCGATTTCAATTTACGAATATTCCTCTTTCGGCTGCTATCACTGCTCCGATTTTCATCTCGAAACCCTGCCCAAACTTCAAAAAGACTTTATTGACAGCGGCAAGGTCAAACTCGTCTTCGTCGACTTCCCGCTCGACAGCAAATCAATGATGGCCGCCATGATCGCCGACTGCATGCCGGAGAAAAACTATCATGAATTTATCAAACTCCTGTTCAAAAAACAACGCGACTGGGGACTTTCGCTCCGCACCGAAAAACTGTTGGCCGAATACGCGTCGCTGAACGGTCTGAGCAAGGAAGAAGTCGCCAAATGCCTCAAAAACGAAAAGCTGGCTCAGAACATAATTGAAGAACGCCAGCAGGCCATAGAGAAGCTTAATGTTCAGGGAACACCGGCGCTGCTCGTTGTCAGCAAGGACGGCAAGGAAGTCATTCACGGCGCCCCCGACTATGACCTGCTCAAGGCTTTTTTGGAAAAAAAGCTTGCGAATAAATAACAAAGCCGCCTTTTTTTAATAAGTCGGTAACAATTTATGAGTATAGTAGGTACAGATGAAAAAGATTCCCGATGACCTGAAATCGTTGGAAGAACGCATAAACAAACAAAGAGCGGTTGAAAAAGCCGCACGGAAAGACCGTCCGGAATCAGAGTTTGCTTATGCGACCAAAACCGGATTCCGGGTCGGAACCGAACTGGTTTCGGGCGTACTGGTCGGAGCCGCTCTGGGCTACTTTTTGGACAAACTGTTCGACACGCAGCCCGTTCTGCTCATTGTTTGCCTGTTTTTCGGCGGTGCCGCGGGATTCTTAAACGTATACCGTTTTGTCAAAAACGAGGACCGGAGCAAGGAGTAAGTCAGTCGTGTCTAACCCAATGGAACAATTTACGATTAAGCCGATTATTCCCATCGAAGTCGGCGGCGTGGACATCTCTTTTACCAACTCCAGCCTGTTTATGGTTCTGGCGGTTGTCGTTTCCACTCTTGTTTTCGGCCTCTGCCTGCGCAAAAGAACCATCGTTCCCTCGGTCGCCCAGTCGGTACCGGAAACCGTTTACGAATTTGTCGCCTCTCTGCTGAAAGAAAACGTCGGCGTTGAAGGGCTGAAATACTTTTCATTTATCTTTACGGTTTTTCTGTTTGTCGCTTTCGGCAACCTGCTCGGCCTGTTCCCCTACGCCTTTACCTTTACGTCGCATCTGGCCGCCGTCGGCGGACTGTCCGTCATCGCGCTGCTGTTCAACATCTGCATCGGTATCAGGAAAAAGAAATGGGGCTATCTCCGCACCTTTCTGCCCAAAGGAATTCCGGCCGCTCTGGCACCCCTGATTGTCCCGATTGAAATGATATCTTTCCTTTCCAAACCGTTCAGCCTGACCGTCCGTCTTGTCGCCAACATGACCGTCGGCCACATTATGCTGAAAATCATCGCCGGCTTTATTGTCGCTCTCGGTATCGGCGGCATTGTCCCGCTGGCGTTCGACGGCTGCATCATTGTCTTTGAAATTTTCATTGCCTTGCTGCAAGCGTTTATTTATACGGTTCTGAGCTGTATTTATCTGGGCGACGCCCTGCACAGCCACTAAGGATTAAGTTTTGGCCGCGTGCCGAATATAATTATGTCGAATAAAAAACACAACAACCGAAGTTTGGATATTGCGCTTAATACGCCGCAAGTCTTTCCACCGTGTACAACGAAGTACATAAGAAAAAAAGTTGCAAGCAGTAAGCCGATAAACAAACTCAACAACAACCGAAGTTTGGATATTGCGCTTAATACGCCGCAAGTTTTTTCCGCCGTGTACAACGAAGTACATAAGGAAAAAACTTGCAAGCAGTAAGCCGATAAACAAACTTCCCCGAACAAAAGGAAAAATAAATGGAACCTATGGCTTATATCGGCGCCGGTATGTGCGCTTTGTCAATGACTGTCGCTGCTTGGGGTGTGTCTCAGGTCTGGACAACGATTATTTCAACCGTCGGCCGCAACCCGCAGGTAAAAAAAGACGTAGACATCTACGGCTGGGCAGGTTTTGCAGCGGTTGAGGCTATTGCTTTGTACGCTTTGGTTATTGCTCTGGTAATGCTCACGGGTAACTAATAGGTTTCGTCTTGGTCAGAACCGGGACAGACAAATTTCCCGGTTCTGAAACAGACGGCTGCGTAAAGGATAAACCATGCCTCAGTTAGATACATCGACATTCACTTCCCAACTGTTCTGGCTGATTGTCTGCTTTTTCAGCATGCTGTTCATCATGTCCCGTTTCATCGTGCCGCGAATTGCCGATATTCTGGAACAAAGACAGCGCAAAATTGACGGCTATCTGAACAAGGCTCACAACATCAGGCTGGAAGCCGAAGAGTCGCTGAAAAAATATCAGGACGCCCTGGCCGAAGCAACTGCCGAAGCCAACAGGTCGCTGGCCGCTACTCAGGCTGAGCTGAATGCCTATATGCAGGCCAAACAGGATGAACTGGCAGCAAAACTCCAAAAGAAAATTGCCGCCGGCGAAGCCGAAATCGCCAAAAGCAAAGAAGAAGCCATGGCCAGAGTCAAAGATATGTCCGAAGAACTGGCGCAGGCCGTTGTTGCCAAAATCGGCTTAACGTCGATTACCGCCAAACAACTTAAAGAAGCCGTAAAAACCGTCGAGGCAGAACAGAAATGACCACCGAAAACATTAATTCCGGCAAAGAAATCATCGACGCCGCACAAAACGCGGTTATGCAGGCTGCCGATGACGTTTCCGGCATAATTGAGAACACCGCCGAACAACTTCACGGTCACGAGGAAATCTTCTATCAAAGCGCCGAATTCTGGGTCGGCGTAGCTTTCGTTCTGGTCGTCCTGCTGCTGGCCGGACCGGTCGGCAGGCTGGTTCGCTCAATGCTGAACAAACGCATTGACAACATAACCAAACGCATCCACGACGCGGCCGAACTCCGCGACGAAGCGCAGAAACTGCTGGCCGATTATGAAAAAAAATTTCTTAACGCCGATAAGGAAGCACAGGCAATATTAAACAAATCGCAGAAAGAAATCGAATATCTCAAAAAAGAAAACCTCGCCAAACTTGAAGAAGAAATGAAAATTAAGGAAAAAGAGGCCGAAGACCGGATTACCGCATCTAAAGAAAAGGCGGCCAGAGAAATTTCCGATTTGACCAGTGAACTTACCATCAAAACGGTCAAAGCTGCCATTGTCAAAAATTTGGATGCCAAAACACAAAATAAGCTGATTGACGATTCCATCAGCCTGATAACCAGACTGTAAACGGTTTCAAAAACATTTTCATACAAAAAAAGACCGGACAATTCCGGTCTTTTTTATCACTCTCCGTTATTCCGCATTAAACGAACATCGTATCCAGCAAATCCTTTGCATAAGCCCGCATCTCCGGATTGCGCATCAATTTGAGCTTAAGGTCGGAATATGCCAAATCCTTGTTGGTGCCGCAGTCGAACCTCATAGCGTCACAAAGAACGCCGCTGAGTTTGACACCGCGCGCCGCCGCCAGATTCATGGCGTCGGTCAGATTGATTTCGCCGTTGGAACCTTTGCTGACCTCAGGCAGAATGTCCATAATCACGTTCGGCAGAATATACGGCCCCATGCTGGCGTAGTTTGACGGAACTTCTTCAAGCTTCGGCTTCTCGACCAGGCCTTTGGCATGAACGACCCGGCCGTCGCGAACCGCGCCGACCAGAGCACCGTAACGGGTCATCTGTTCGCGCGGAAATTCCATGATATTCTCAACCATGCCGCCGTATTCGTCATAAACTTTAAGCAGCTGTTTCAGAATACCGTCGCCGTGAATATTGATATATACGTCATCCGGCCACATTACGATAAAGTCACGGTCGCCGACGATCTCCCTGGCCATCAGAATGGCATGGCCATTGCCTTTGGGTTCCTTCTGCTCGGCAAAAGAAAACTTCATGCCGTGCGGAATAATGTCCTGAATGACTTTCAGAAGATCAAGCTTGTTTTTTTCTTTTAAATGGTTTTCCAGCCACGGATAAGGTTTGAAATAGGTTTCAAACAAATGTTTGCAGGACTGGTCACTGTAGATGAAAACAATTTCCTTAACCCCGATTTCCGCACAGGCATCAACCGCATACTGAATAATCGGCAGACTGTCGAGGGTAAGAAACCCTTTGTGAAGAGCTTTTGTTGCCGGAAGGTTTCTGGTTGAAAGTCCGGCTACGGGCAAAATACAAACTTCAGGTTTTTTTATCATGTAAAACTCCAATAATACATAATGTTACACAATGCCCAAAATCATATCATAAAAAAACGATTCGACAAGCCAAAAACAACCCTTGCACAACCCTTAAGTCAAAAGAGTCTGATTTTAATCGTCTACCCTGATTATTTTGCCCGAAGCTTTGGAAATTTCGCCCAGAGTCTGCTTCAGCAGAGGCTTTTCGGGCTCAGACGCCGGCTCTGCCGCAACCGTTTTTTCTGTTGTTTCGACCGGCGCCGAAACAACGTTTTTCTCTGCTTTCAAGACCTCCGGAAATGTTCGCCCGACCGGTTCGAGTTTCTGCCATGTCCTGACGCTCCCCGCAGTCGCATTGTCAGTTTCCGCCGCTGTTTCGCCTTCCAGAATTATCGTCGGTTTCTTGACGATTCCGCTCGGCGTTTTGCCGCTGAAATCCAGAACCGGAATATCCTCTTTCATCTTGGCAGCTTCCATCTTTTCAATTTCTTCAATATCGCGCGTTACCGTAATGTCTTCTCCCCGCGCGCCTGAAATTTTGCCGGTGTTTTCCTCCAGCTTTTTCTTGATTTCCTCTTGCTTGAGCTTTTCGTCATAAGCTTTTTCTTCTGCCGACGTAATTTCCTCCGAATACTTGAACAGCGCTTCGATTTTTTCATTCAGCAGTTTCAAATCCTCCGCCGACTGTACCTCCAGGCCGGCAATTTTGGCGGCATAATCTTCCAACTGCCCGAGATCATGACTGTTCTGCATAAAGATATAGTCTTTGACTACCTGCGTATTGACCGCGTCCAGCGCCAGCAGCCTGTCCTCAATTTCTTTTTTCATTTCGATGACCCGGTCGTCCTGTTCTATGTCCAGTATGGTCTTAATCATCGCCAGACGCCGGCCGAAAACGCCGTAGTTGTCACGGTAAGTGTTGACATCCGCTTTCGAGCGGTTGTAATTGTCGACGATTTTGTTGTAGAAACCGTTGATTCTCTTTTTAACGTCCTGCTCATAAACGCCGAGTATTTCGTTTTTAAATCCGGCTGAACGGTCGTCCAGCTGCGAATTTTTCTCACCGAGCGCCTTCGGCAGGCTTTCGTCGAACTCGGGAACCAGTCCCTGAACAATAACCTCGTCCAAACCTTTGCTGACTTCTTTGACCCGGTCGTCAATCTCTTTGTATTTAGCCAGAATATCGGCGTCCGTCGTCATTTTGCGACGCGCTTCCAGTTCCGGAATAACGTCTTTGAACAAACGCTGCTGAATGTTCTTGGCATAATTCTGCTGCTCGTCCATCAGAGCCTTCAGATGTGCCTTGCGGGCATCCTCCGCAGCCTTTTTGTCCGCGGCAACCTTTTCCCAGTGAGCGTCGTAGGTATCGGTAATCGCCTTGACGTCAACGGTCAGAGCCGGCGAAATCATCGGACCGGTCATTGCAAAGCCGAACGGTTTGACCTTGCCGCCGGGAAAAGTTACCGTAAAGCCCGCATCCATGTCCCAGGTGTCCAGACTGCCTTTGTCGGTCATGGACACCGTCCAGCCCGGCGCCTCAAAGACCGCGTTTTCAAAAGTATATTGCGCATTCACGATTTTAACTTTGCCGGCAGCGCGCGCAAAGGCCGTTTCGCCTTTTTGCAGATTCTCCTGTACCAGCGCCGCCAGCCCGTCCGAACGGTCGCGTTTTTTCAGGTCTGTATCAACGACGCTTAAATTCCAGCCCTTGACGACCGGCGCTTCAACCGTATAGCTGATGTCTGCGCCCAGACCGGTCAGCATTTCTTCTTCGGAAGCGGCGCCGGTATGAAAAGCGGCCTGTGCGGACAAAATTCCCGATTTTATGCCGTACACGCTGCCGCTCCAGCTTTTTTCCGCCATTTTCTGCCCTTGCAGATTAAGTTCGCCCTTCAGATACGGCACATCGACCATACCGAGTTCGGCATTGCCCGAAACCTGTCCGCCGTTGTAATCCGCGGCAAAATTGCCAAGCGTCAACACCCCGTCTTTCAGAACGCCGTTCAGTGCCGCATTTCTGAAATCCTCGTTTTTGTATGTCAGCGACGCAATTTTAAAGTTTCCGTTCAG
>ULWX01043510.1_pt1 | contig 22285 bp, 24 predicted proteins | sample 1960851 | NCBI WGS metagenome assembly ULWX01 (sample SAMEA4835826, study PRJEB28245) | human gut metagenome | biome: gut microbiome; material: fecal sample | place: Denmark | collected 2008 | reverse complement strand
GAGTTCTTCAGGCTGACCCGGCCTCCGGACGCATTGAGCCGGAGGAGGTGCGCCGCCTTGTTACACCCACGACCACACTGCTGAGCGTCATGTGGGCCTCCAACATTTCCGGCGCTATCATGGATATGGAGGCCATTGTCAAAGCCGCAAGGGAAATAAACCCTGATATATACATAATCTCTGATGCCGTGCAGCATATCCCTCACGCGGCTGTGGATGTGGATGCGCTGAAGCTTGACGGAATAAATTTCGGCCTGTACAAATTCTTCGGCCCAAGGGGGCTGGGATTTGGATATGTATCTGACAGAGTGGCGGCGCTGCCCCACCGCAAGGTGCTCGAGCGCGATGCAAAGATCTGGGAGCTTGGCTCTCCCGCGCCTGGCAACTTCGCCGCCATGTCTGCCGTGGTGGATTATGTGTGTTGGCTGGGCGGACATTTCACAGACAGCACTGACCGGCGCGAGCTGTTCGTGACGGGTATGGAGCATATCCACCTTCAGGAGCGCGCTCTGCTCAAGCTCATGCTGGACGGCACGGAGAATGTCCCCGGCCTGAGAAATATCCCCGGCGTGGAGCTGTATGGGGATGATGCCGATCTGACCCGGCGTGATCTCATAGTGGCCATGGGCTTTGAAAAGCTCTCCTGGTCTGATGCGGTGGTCGAATACCGCAAGCGGGGCGTAATAGTCTTTGAGCGGCTCAACTCGAGCCCCTATTCAAAGCGCGCGGTAGAGGCCATCGGTACGGCTGGCGCGATCCGCGTTTCCCCGCTGCACTGTCATACGAAGGCGGACATAGAAAAGTACCTGCTTATAACCGCTGAGATCGCAAAAACCTGCAACTGAGATATCACATCTTTTCACTTCGACCCGGTGGGCAGAAATGCCGCCGGGTCTTTTTAGACGCAGCTCCATTATTTTAATTGTAAAAAAAGACTTGCATTGGCGCCCATTGGGTGGTATTATAAATACAGTAAGGATTATGGTTATGTCAGAGTGGGCTGTGGCCCACTCTTTTTTGCGAGAATTTCCGGAATGAAAGAGGTATACGTATGAGTAAAATCACCGAGACGGTGGCAAAGCTCGCACAGCCTGTGGTGGAGCAGGAGGGCTGCTCGCTGTGGGATGTGGAGTATCTCCGCGAGGCGGGGACCTGGTATCTGAGAGTGTATATTGATAAGGAAGGCGGCGTCTCTATTGACGACTGCGAGCGCATCAGCCGCGCGCTCGACCCCCTGCTTGACGAGGCAGACCCCATACCCGACAGCTACGTGTTCGAGGTTGGCTCCGCCGGGGCGGAGCGGGAGCTCAAGCGCCCGTCGGACTTTGATAAGTTCATGGGCAGCAAGGTGGAGCTGCGGCTCTATCAGCCGCTTGAGGGCAGCAAGTCATTTGTCGGCACGCTCTGCGGCTATGAAAACGGCAGCGTGACCATCAATATCGCCGGGGCCGAGAAGCGCTTTGAGAAGGAAAAGGTTGCGCAGGTCAGGCTGCGCGCCGAAATATAATAAAAATAAAAATTAAAAATATAATCTGAGAACGGAGACTTGAAAATGAACGCAGAATTTTTTGAAGCCGTAGCGGATATAGAGGCGGAAAAGGGCATCCCCCGCAGCTATATGTACGATAAAATAAAGCAGGCAATGCTGGCAGCCTTCCGCAGAGACAACCCCGAGTGCGAGGACAATGTGGAGATACTGCTGGATGAGGATAAAAAGCGCATAGAGATGGTGGTCTACAAGATGGTCGTTGACGAGGTGGAGGACCCCTCACATGAAATCAACCTCGAGGCCGCGAAGAAGGTCAGCCGCCGGGCAAAGCTTGGCGACAGGCTGTCCGTCCCTGTGGAGACCAAGAAATTCGGCAGGATCGCCGCTCAGGCCGCAAAGCAGGTCATTATTCAGGGCATCCGCGAGGCTGAGCGCGGCCTTGTGTATGAGGAGTTTACCTCCAAGGAGCATGAGATTCTCACCGGTACCGTTTCCCACATCGACCCGCGCACCGGCAATGTCTCCATTCGCATCTCCTCCAACAGCGAGTTTACCGAGGCCATGCTCTCCGCAAACGAGCGCATCAAGACCGAGGCCCTCACCGAGGGCGACAGGATAAAGGTCTATGTCGTCGAGGTCAGAAACTCCACCCGCGGGCCGCAGGTGCTCATCAGCCGCACCCACCCCGGCCTTGTCAAGCGCCTGTTCGAGCTTGAAGTACCCGAGATTTTTGATGGCACGGTTGAGATAAAGTCCATCGCCCGCGAGGCTGGCAGCCGCACCAAGATGGCCGTCTGGTCTGAGGACCCCAATGTTGACCCCATCGGCGCCTGCGTCGGCCCCAAGGGCGGGCGCGTCGCCGCAATTGTCAACGAGCTTGGCGGCGAGAAGATAGACATCATCAAGTACAGCGAGGCCCCCGAGGAGTATATCGCCGCGGCGCTTGCCCCGTCCGAGGTCGTGAGCGTCACGATGCTTGAGGACGGAAAGAGCTGCCGCACCGTCGTTCCCGACGCGCAGCTTTCCCTCGCCATCGGCAAGGAGGGCCAGAACGCCCGTTTGGCCGCGAAGCTCACCGGCTATAAGATAGACATCAAGCCCGAGTCCGAGGCTTAATATACTATAAATTATTAGCAAAGAAGTAAGTAATGAAATTGCTTTTTTCTGAAAGTATGATAATACAAAATTGAAGCCCAGCGTAAGCGGGTTCAATTTTGAGAGGAAGAAGGAAGCAATGTATATGGAGTTTTCGCCACGCTTGGCGGAAACGTAATGGAATTGCTTTATTCTGACGAAAGGAGCGGCACTGAGATGCCAAAGAAAATACCCATGCGGCAATGCTTAGGCTGCCGCGAGATGAAGCCCAAGCGCGAGCTTATCCGGGTCGTCAGATCCCCGGAGGGCGAGATAGCGCTGGACTTTAACGGCAAGGCAAACGGCCGGGGCGCTTATGTCTGCCCAAATCCCGAGTGCCTTAAAAAAGCCGAGAAATCAAAAGCTCTGGACAGGGCCTTTTCGGTCAGTGTGCCGGTGGAGATATATGAAAAGCTCCACGAGGAAATGGAGGCGCGCCATGACTGATAAATGCAAGGGCCTGCTGGGGCTTATGCGGCGGGCAAACGCCCTCGCCGTGGGAGAGGACAGCACCGGGGACGCGGTCCGCGCCGGGAAGGCAAAGCTCCTGCTTATAGCGGCTGATGCGTCCGACAACGCCCGCAAGCGGGCCATGGGTTATCTGACCGGGCGCAATGCCATACCGGTGGAGCTGCCCTATACAAAGGAAGAGATATCCACCGCCGTCGGAACGGGCGGCTGCTCGATGGCCGCGGTAACGGATATGGGATTTGCAAACGCTCTGATGGAGCTGCTCGCTCAGGCTCAGCCGGATAAATATTCGGCCATAGCTGAGGAAACTGCCAAGCGCTGTGACAAGGCAAAGCGGCGCAAGCGGGAGACGGCGGCAGAGCGGAACAAGAGGAATGGAAAAAGGAGGAACGGCGTATGATGATCAAGTACAGAATTCATGAGGTCGCAAAGGATTTTGGGGTGACTTCCAAGCTTATATCCCAGATACTTACCGATTATATAGCGCCGCCCAAGAACCATATGCAGGTTCTTGAGAATAAGGAGCTTGATGTCATTTTTGAATATATGACTCAGCATAACCAGGTGGCGAGCCTTGAAGAGGTGTTCAAGGTGCAGCCCAAGGCGGAGCCCAAGCCCAAGGCCGAGGCCCCCGCAAAGCAGCAGCAGGCTAAGCCCGCAGGCAATGGCAATGCCCAGAAGAGCGCGAGCGCTCCTGCTGCCCCCGCCGCGCCCGCCGCTGCCGCGGAGCAGCCCAAGGCGGAGAAGAAGAACAAGCCCCATGTGCCCCGCCAGGTGGCGGAAAAGCGCGTGGTGGACACCCGCGGCGGTGCCGCCGTCAATATCGAGAAATACAACGAGAAGTTTGAGGATATGGCGGGCACCAAGGCAAACAGCAACAGCATGCGCCGCGGCAACAAGGAGAAATTCACCAACAAGTCCCGCCAGCGCCCCAACCAGCAGGTGGCTTCTGCCAAGCGCCGCCAGGAAGAGCGGGACAAGATGAACCGCCTCCAGCTTGAGATCGCGAAAAAGCAGCAGCTCAAGGTCTCCATCCCTGATGAGATAAGCGTGGGCGAGCTTGCCTCGCGTATGAAAAAGACCGCGTCCGAGGTTATAAAGCGCCTGATGAAGATGGGCATGTTCGTCTCCATCTCCGATGTTATCGACTATGACACCGCCGCGCTTGTCGCCATGGATATGGACTGCAAGGTGGAGAAGGAGGTCATCGTCACCGTTGAGGAGCGCCTTATCGACGACCATGTGGACAGCGATGAGGAGCTTGTTCCCCGCGCCCCCGTCGTCGTTGTCATGGGCCACGTTGACCACGGCAAGACCTCTCTGCTTGACTATATCCGCCATGCGAATGTCGTCTCCGGTGAGGCCGGCGGCATCACCCAGCATATCGGCGCTTACACCGTTGAGATTAACGGCAGCCCCATCACCTTCCTTGACACTCCGGGCCATGAGGCCTTTACCTCCATGCGTGCCCGCGGCGCAATGGTGACGGATATTGCCATACTCGTCGTCGCGGCGGATGACGGCATCATGCCGCAGACCGTTGAGAGCATCAACCACGCCAAGGCCGCCGGTATCCCCGTCGTCGTCGCCATCAACAAGATGGACACCGTTGGCGCAAATCCCGAGCGCATCAAGCAGCAGCTTACAGAGTATGACCTCGTCGCCGAGGAGTGGGGCGGTGACACCATCGTCTGCCCCATATCCGCAAAGACCGGCATGGGCATCGATAACCTGCTTGAAAACCTTGTCCTGCTTGCCGAGGTGCAGGAGCTTAAAGCCAACCCCAACCGCGCGGCAAAGGGCGCTGTTATCGAGGCGCGGCTTGATAAGGGCAGAGGCCCCATCATGACCGTCCTTGTCCAGAACGGCACGCTCAGAAGCGGCGATATCATCATTGCCGGCACTGCCGTCGGCAGAGTGCGCACGATGATAAACGACAAGGGCCAGCGCGTCACCGAGGCGGGCCCCTCCACCCCTGTGGAGATCTCCGGTCTGTCCGAGGTCCCCTCCGCGGGTGATGTCTTTAACGCCGTCGCCGATGAGCGCATGGCGAGAGAGCTTGCCGAGGAGCGCAAGGCCAACCTCGCCGGAAACGCCATGGCGGGCACCAAGAAGGTCAGCCTTGAGGATCTGTTCAATCAGATTCAGGCCGGTGAGATGAAGACCCTCAACATCATCGTCAAGGCCGACGTTCAGGGCTCTGCCGAGGCTGTCAAGACCTCTCTTGAGAAGATCTCCAACGATGAGGTGCGCGTCAAGGTCATCCACAGCGCGGTCGGCGCCATCAACGAGTCCGATATCATGCTGGCCGCCACCTCCGGCGCGATCATCGTGGGCTTCAATGTCCGCCCGGATAACGCCGCGAGAGACAGCGCCGTGCGCGCGAATGTCGATATGCGCATGTACCGCGTTATCTACGACTGCATAAACGAGATAGAGGCCGCCATGAAGGGTATGCTGGCGCCGAAGTTTAAGGAAGTCGTCATCGGCCACGCCGAGGTCCGCGAGACCTATAAGGTCTCCAAGGTCGGCACCGTCTGCGGCTGCTACTGCACCGACGGTAAGATCCAGCGCGGCTGTGAGGTGCGCGTGCTGCGTGATAACATCGTTATCCACGAGGGCGACCTCGCGTCCCTGCGCCGCTTCAAGGACGATGTGAAGGAAGTCGCCTCCGGCTATGAGTGCGGTATGCAGGTCGAGAAGTTCAACGACATCAAGGTCGGAGACGTTATCGAGTGCTTCGTGATGGAGCAGATTTAACAAAAGAGGTATAAAAATGCCATCGAATAAATTAGCCAGAACCAACGACGATATACAGTTTACCCTGTCAAGGCTGCTGCGGGACGTGAAGGACCCGAGAGTTCAGCAGGGCATGATAAGCGTCACCAGAGTGGAGACTACCGGTGATCTGCGCTATGCCAAGGTCTGGCTGTCAGTGCTGGGGCTTGAGGATGAGAAGGAGTTCAAAAAAGGGCTCAAATCCGCCTCCGGCTGGCTCCGCAAGGAGCTGGGGGCCTCCATGTCCCTGCGCTACACGCCGGAGCTGGTGTTTGAAATTGACCACAGCATTGAGTATGGCGCGCACATCAGCCAGGTTATAAGCTCCCTCGATATAGACAAGAGCGGGGAGCAGAAAGATGAATAACAACGAATTTGCAAAAGCCCTCCTGGGCCGGGATAAGTTTCTTATCCTGACCCATAAAAACCCCGACGGGGACACTGTTGGCAGCGCCTGCGCCCTGTGCAGCGCTCTGCGCCGCAAGGGAAAGACCGCGTGGCTGTATCGGAACACGCAGATTGAAAAAAAGCTCATGCCCTACGCGGAGCCCCTTTTCGCGCCGGATGGGTATGAGCCGGGATGCGTTTTGTCTGTGGATATAGCGACCGAGGGCCTGTTCCCGCTCGGCTTTGAGGGCGGGGTGGAGCTCTGTGTTGACCACCACCCCACCAACAGCCATTTTGCCAAAAATGAGCTTATTAAGCCCGAGCGCTCCGCCTGCGGGGAGATTGTGCTTGATCTTATAAAAGCCCTCTGCGGTAAGCCCAACAAGGCCGAGGCCACGCTTTTATACATCGCCCTGACGACGGACACGGGCTGCTTCCAGTACGCCAATGTCAATGCGCACAGCTTTTCCGCCGCATCGGAGCTTCTGCGCTGCGGCGCGGATAACCGCATGGTGAGCCTTGTGTTCTTCCGCAAGGTATCCGCCGCGCGGATAAAGCTCGAGGGGCTTATCTACTCCTCTATGGAGTATTACCGGGACGGAAAGCTGACAGTCGCCACCGTCACCCGTGAAATGCTCGAAAAAGCCGGGGCCACCGAGGACGATTGCAGCGACCTCGCGGGTCTTCCCGGCAGAGGAGAGGACAGCATTGTCTCTGTCCTGATAAAAGAGACGCAGGACGGCAAGAGCAAAATTTCCGTCCGCTCCAACCCCGAGGTCAGCAGCAGCGATATCTGCGCGGTCTTCGGCGGCGGCGGGCACGATATGGCCGCCGGCTGCACCATTTCCACCCCGCCCGACAGGGCAAAGGAAATGCTCCTCGCGGTGATTGACGAGATCTGGAAATGAACGGAATACTGCTTATAGATAAGCCCGAGGGCTGGACAAGCAGCGACGTTGTCGCAAAGCTGCGCGGCGTGCTGCATGAAAAGCGCCTGGGCCACTCCGGGACGCTTGATCCAATGGCAACGGGCCTGCTTGTGCTCTTTGCGGGCCGTGCTGCCCGCGCGGTGGAGTTTGCCGAGAGCCACGAAAAGCGCTACCTTGCCCGCCTGCGGCTCGGTATCACGACCGACACGCAGGATATAACCGGCAGCGCCATCAAAACGGCGGCGGCGGATATAAGCCCGGAGCAGCTTGAGGCTGCGCTGGCGGAATTTCGCGGGCAGATAAGCCAGGTTCCGCCGATGTATTCGGCCATAAAGATAAAGGGTCAGAAGCTCTATGAGCTTGCCCGCCGGGGTGAGAATGTGGAGCGAAAGCCCAGAGACATCACCATTTCCGCGCTTGAGATTTTGGGCCGGGACGGGGAGGATTGGCTTTTGGACGTTACCTGCTCCAAGGGCACATATATCCGCACCCTTTGCAACGACATTGGCGAGGCTTTGGGCTGCGGCGGCTGTATGAGCGCGCTGCGGCGCCTGCGCTGCGGCGAGTTTGAGCTTGAAAACGCACACACGATTGATGAGGTTCAGCAGGCCGCCGACAGGGGAGAGGCAGAGAGCCTGCTTCTTCCTGTGGACAGGCTTTTTGCCGATGCACCCGCCCATACAGCGGGCGCGAAGGCGGAGCGGGTGATACGCTGCGGCGGCGCGCCGAAAACGGCGCTGGGTGCCGGGGAGTACCGGGTGTATTCCGAGGGCGGGGAGTTTTTGGCGCTCTGCCGCTCTGACGGGCAGACGCTTAAAACCGTGAAGAGCTTCTTTGAGCCCGCGTAATTATTTCGCGAATATTTTGGAGGACAGCTTTGGCAGAGATAAAGAGAGCGATAGCCCTTGGCTTTTTTGACGGGGTGCATATAGGGCACGCCGCGCTTCTGGAGAAAACCAAGGAGCGCGCGGCAGAGCTTGGGGCGACCCCATCGGTGCTGAGCTTTGACGTACACCCTGATACGCTGGTGTTCGGGCAGGATGTCCCGCTTATCAACAGCGCCATGGGGCGGGAAGAGGTCATCCGCCGCTGCTTCGGCATAGAAAACGTGGTGTTTATCCACTTTAACCGCCACATCATGCAGATGCCCTGGCAGGAGTTTATTGACTCGGTGATAGACGAGCTCAACGCTTGCAGCATAGTCATCGGGCATGATTTCTCCTGCGGCCACAAGGGCGCGGGCACGGCCGGGCGCATAAGTGAATATTGCGCCACACGCGGCGTCACCTGCGACACGATCCCCCCCGTCATGCTCGACGGGCGCATCGTCAGCTCCACATATATCCGCACGCTCATAAGCGAGGGGCGCATGGAGGAGGCAAACCGCTATCTCGGCCATCCCCATTTTCTGACGGATACCGTCCACTCGGGCTATCACCTCGGCACAAAGCTGGGCACGCCCACAATAAATATGCACTTTCCCGAGGGCGTTATCGCCCCGCGGCACGGGGTATATGCCACCAAGGTCTTTCTTGAGGACGGGAGCAGCCACCGCGCCATAACCAATATCGGCGTGCGGCCCACCGTGTCCGAGGATGGGCGCGTGAGCGTGGAGAGCTATCTGCTGGACTACTCTGGCAATCTCTACGGCAGACAGGCCAGAGTTGAGTTTTATTCGTTTATCAGAGACGAGCGCAAGTTTGACAGCCTTTCGGAGCTGTCCCGGCGCATCAGCGCGGACGTTGAGACAGTCCGCAGGTATTTTGACGGCATAGAGAGTAAGGAAGTTTGAGTTTTGAGTAAGAATTATGTGGTGGTGGATCTGGAGTGGAATCAGGCGATGAGCTCCCAGTCCTCCGTTTTCAACAAGCTGCCCATCCATCTGGGCGGTGAGATAATTGAGATAGGCGCGGTAAAGCTCACAGAGGACATGCTCCCCAGCGAGGAGTTTACCGTCGATGTAAAGCCTGTGTATTTTCGGCGCATGCACTATAAGGTCAAGAAGATAACCGGCTTTGACAAGGAGCGCCTTGCGCAGGGGCTCCCGTTTAAGGACGCGCTTGAGCAGTTCCGACAGTGGTGCGGCGACGGGGTGACCTTTCTCACCTGGGGCTGCGATGACCAGCGCATCATGGAGCAGAATATCATCATCCACGACCTTGACTGGGACTGGATAGAGGACTGGATAAACCTCCAGCCCATATATAACCTCCAGACCGGCGGGGACAAGAACCAGAAGTCTCTAGCCAGCGCCATGGAGCATTTTGAGATTGAACAAACCCGCGTCGCGCATGACGCGCTGGGCGATGCGTATAACACGGCCCTTGTCTGCTCTAAGCTCGACATGGAGGAGGGCCTGCGCCTCTATCCCGAGGCGGATAAGATCCTCGCCGCCCGTATGCCGAACTACCGCCCGCCCGCCGAGAACGCCGGGCCCGAGCCGCTGTATCACGACAGCCGCAGCGGCTTTGAAAGCAAGGCCACCGCCTTTGCAGACCCCTCCCTCGCGGCGCAGCGCTGCCCCGAATGTGGCGCGGTGATGAAGGGCGCAAAGTGGGTCAATCAGGGCGACCAGCGGTACATGAATGTCTTCACCTGCGAGGAGCACGGGTCATACCTTGTGCGCTCAAAGTTCCGCAAGTGCGTGGAGGATAATACCTGGGCCTTCAACTGCCTAATGTATGCTGCCGACGGGGAGATGCTCGACCACTACAAGGCCAAGGCCGCCCAGGCCCGCCGCCGCGGCAGGGGCCACTCCAACCGCAGAAACAGACCCGCGAAATAAACTTCAGCCGGAGATTTTCTCCGGCTGAGTGTCTATAACTTATGCGCCTTGTTCATATAGTTAACCGGATTGGAGGAGTGAACATGAAAGGCATTACCATCACCAGAGCGGCAGCTATCTGCGGCGGGAAGCTCAGCTGCAAGCTCGAGAATGATTTGGAGCTTGGCAAGGTGGTCATCGACAGCCGCGCCATCGAGGCGGGGGACTTTTTTGTGGCCTATAAGGGCGAGCGGGTGGACGGAAACGACTATATCACCGCCGCGCTTGACAAGGGCGCTGCCTGCTGCCTTGCAAGCCGCGTGCCCGAGGGGGAGACGCGGCCGGTCATTGTGGCTGACGATGTGCAGAAGGCGCTCGAGCTTATCTGCGCCGAGTACAGGCGGAGCCTGAGCATCCCCATAATCGGCATTACCGGCAGCGTCGGCAAGACCACCGCCAAGGAGATGACAGCCTCTGTCCTCTCCCAGCGGTACAATGTGCTCAAGACCGACGGAAACCTCAATAACCAGATTGGCGTCCCGATGACCATAAGCCGCATTGAGCCCTGGCACGAGGCGGCGGTTGTGGAGATGGGCATTTCCGGCTTTGGGGAGATGAGCGACCTTGCCCGCGTCGCCCGGCCCACCGCGGCGCTGTTCACTGTTATCGGCCATGCGCATCTTGAATTTCTCCACGACCAGGACGGGGTATACAGGGCAAAGACAGAGATGCTGGACTTCATGCCTGCCGATGCCCCCGTCATAGTAAACGGCGACGATGAGCGCCTTGCGAAAATGCGGCGCGAAAACCTCATCACCTGCGGCGTGGGCAAAAACTGCGCCCTGCGCGCGGAGAATATCAGCACCGACGGCAAGAGTGAGTTTTTTGACATCGTATATCAGGGCAGGCGCATACCTGTCATGGTCCCGGCTTACGGCAGACACATGATAACCGCAGCCCTTGAGGGGGCCGCCGTGGGCTTCGCGCTGGGCCTGAGCGATGAAGAGGTGGCCGCCGGCATCGCCGGGTATAAAATTTTGGGCCGCCGCGGCATAGTCACAGACACGGGCCGGATAAGCATAGTTGACGACAGCTATAACGCAAACCCCGACTCCATGCGCTCATCTATTGACTCTCTGGCGGAGCTTCCGGGCAGGAAGGTCTGCATTCTGGGTGATATGCTCGAAATGGGAGCGGACGCGCCGAAGATGCACTATGACCTCGGCGCATACGCCGCCGAAAAGGGCATGAGCGCTGTGCTCTGCTGCGGGGAGCTTTCCCGGGAAACCGCCCGTGGTGCCGGGAATATTGGGCGGCATTATGACAGCGTTGAGGAGCTTATCGCGGCCCTGCACGAAACGATACAGACCGGGGACAGGGTGCTTGTAAAAGCGTCCCGCGGGATGCACTTTGAACGGATAGCCGAAGCACTGAAGGAGTTATAAACATGGAAAAACAAATGACACGGCCCGCCGTGATGCTGGATGTGGACGACACGCTGCTGGACTTCAAGAAGGCGGAGCGCGCCGCGCTGAGCAGGGCGCTCACGCAGCTCGGCCTTCCGGCAGATGATAAAATCCTCGCCGAGTACAGCGAGATAAACATCAGCCAGTGGGAGCTTTTAGAGGAGGGCAAGCTCAGCCGCAGACAGGTGCTTGAGGGGCGGTTTGACATTCTCTTTCGCCGCCACGGCATAGATTTTTCCGGCGCCGAGGCAAACGCCATGTATGAGGACCTGCTCTCCATCGGGCACTATTTCATGCCCGGCGCGCCGGAGCTGCTTGAAGCGCTCAAGGGGAAATATGATCTATACATAGCCTCCAACGGCGTTGCCAAGGTGCAGGCGGGGCGGCTCTCCAGCGCGGGGATAGCGCCCTATTTCAAGGGCATATTTATATCCGAGACCATGGGCGCGGACAAGCCCAGCAGGGAGTATTTTGACCTCTGCTTTGCAAAAATGGAGCACTTTGACCCTGAGCGCACCATCATTGTGGGTGACAGCCTCACCTCGGACATCCGGGGCGGCATAAACGCGGGGATAAAAACCTGCTGGATAAACCATCGCCGCCGCCCGGCAAGGGACGATATAAAGCCCGACTGGGTCATTTACTCCCTCGACGAGCTTCCGCCGCTGCTGGAGCGGATTTTTGGTCAATGAGCCGGAATTACAGCGGCAAATATGTGCAAATTGTCAATAAATACAATTGCTGTTGAAAATTTTTTGTGCTTGTGCTACACTTACACGAGTGATTGAACGCCGGTTCCCGGCGCTTTTATCGTTTGTGCGAAAGAAGGTGCAGATTGTTGACTGATTTATTATATCATTTCCGGGAATTGAATATGGAGTCGATGATGCTGCGTATAATCCTCGCGGTGATAGTGGGCGGCATTGTGGGTTTTGAGCGCGAGATGAAGCACCGCCCCGCCGGATTTCGTACATATATGCTGGTGGCCATGGGCGCCGCGCTGACGATGATAACCAGCCAGTACCTCAACCTCATGCTCGACACCAAATGGGCGGACGCTCTTGAGGCCGTCGGCCAGCGGACGGATGTTGTCCGCCTTGGCGCGCAGGTCATCAACGGTATAGGCTTCTTGGGCACGGGCACCATTCTTGTCACTGCCCGGGCGGAGGTCAAGGGCCTTACCACCGCTTCCTGTCTCTGGGCCTCGGCCTGCATGGGCCTTGCCGTCGGCGCGGGCTTTTATGAGGCCTTTGCCATCGGCTCTGTGCTGATAGTTATCTGCATGAAGCTGTTGCCCTTTATTGAAAACGCCGTTCTCGCAAAGGCCAGAAATATGAATATTTACATCGAGATGGACAGCATCGAGAACCTTGGCGAGGTTGTCAACCGCATGAAGGCTGAGGATATCAGCCTCTATGACGTTGACATCGACAAGGACCAGCACGGCAGCTTTTCACAGATCAACGCTCTTTTCAGCGTGCGCCTGCCGAACAAGCGCCATCATACGGAGGTGCTCGCCATGCTCTCAACGGCTGACGGCATTATCTCCATAGAAGAAGTGTAAGGGGGTGCGGCTGTGTTATCAATTTTTGATTTTGCGAGGGAAATGACCCTCCTGGGCGTGGCCGTGCGTATGGTGACGGCCCTTATCTGCGGCGGCATAATCGGCATTGAGCGTGAGTTCAAGCGCCGCCCCGCGGGCTTCAGAACCCATATACTTATCTGCCTCGGCGCCGCGACAACGATGCTCACAAGCCAGTATCTCTATCTTGTGATGCACTATTTTACAGATATTTCCCGCCTCGCGGCCCAGGTCATCGCCGGTATCGGCTTTATCGGCGCGGGCACAATAATTATCACCAAGCGCCAGCGCGTCAAGGGCCTGACCACCGCCGCCGGGCTCTGGACCTCCGCTATTATCGGCATCGTCTGCGGCGCGGGCTATATCGAGTGCGCCCTTTTCGCGACGGCCATGGTGCTGCTGGCGGAGCTGCTGCTGATAAGAATAGAATATCGCTTTGCAAACAAAAAGCTGGATGCGCACCTCTACATCGAGTATGGCCATTCGGCCACCATCGAGCAGGTCATCCGCAGCATGAAGGAGCACCGTTTCTCTATGAACGGGCTTGAAATAACCCGTATCGCCGACAGTGACGAGCAGCACCACTACTGCGCCGTGGTCACGGTTCAGACCGGCTCAAGAGGCGTCAGCGAGGACGCAATAAAGAACATCCTCGCCATCGACGATATCATTACAGTGGAAGAACTTTAAATTTTATGTTAACTTAGTTATGTCAACAAAACCCCCGCCGTTTGTATGGCGGGTGTTTTGTCATAGAAAAAAGTATGCGTTTATCCAAAGAGCTTGAGCAGGATGAGGATGATGACTCCGGGGACGCCGAGAACGCCCGCGACAAGGGCATTTATAAAGCTGACACCGAGGGAAAAATCAAAAAACCCGCCGAAAAAGTTCACGATAAACAGAATAACGAAGCCAAGGCCGGCGTTTATCAGCAGCTTGAATATGAGCTTTATCGGCTTTGCCAGAAGCTTAAGCAGCAGAATACACACGACGACGATGCCGGCGATCATCAGAATAAAGGACAGACTTTCCATAAGCGAAACCTTTCAATTTTTTGCCGCTCCATCCTGCCCGCGCATCCGGCGCAGAACCTTGTTGCGCCGCTCTCTCAAGGCGTTGATTTCAAAAATGCAGGCGTCCGTCACCGCAGGGTCGGTGGTGGAGTTAAAATTGCGGTAGGCCTGCACAAGGGCGATGGATATTGCATCCAGCTCGGCATTTTCCGGGCTCTTTTTGGCGCTTTTCCGCTCTCTGTCCATGTTGAGATACATATGCGTTTCCTCCGGGAGATAACAGATATTTTCCCTTTTATTTTATCCGCCATGAGGAAAAATATACCGGTTTAAGCGCGGGATTTGCGCATATAATAGCCTTGGACAATCAAGCCCGGCGGCGAGAGAAAGACAGCCGCGGATGCAGTGGCATATATTTTATAATATATGGATACATCCAAAACGGGAAATTGTCAAGGGGAAAGAGAGATTTATAGATTTCCCCGGGGCGGGCTGCAAAAGCAGCCCGCCCTTTTGCGTCAGAAGAAGCAGACTCCATTCCGTTTCCGCTTTGAGCGAAAACTCCATATCCGTCAGCTCCTTCTTCCTTCCAAATTCATGACCACTGCGTTGGGTCATGAATTTGATTTACGAGGCGGGAGGAGCATCACTACGTTCGCGCATTTTTGCCCAGCGTGGAAGGGCAAAAATACACTCTCTCCGTGCAAAGTGTTTTTCCCGAGGTACGTGCCCCCGGGAAAAACTTATTGAATTTTATTCGCCGACCGCAGTCGGCGAACTCTGCGAGGCTTTTCGGCAAAATAAAAATTAAGCTCCGAAAACTTGAATTTCCTGACAAATGTGTTATACTAATTAGACTATAATTAGCTAACTATGCGCCTGCATTATACCATATGTAGTTTTTGCAAAAGAAAGGGCATTATCCATGAACAAAAGCACTCCCCAGTACGGAAACGACAGCATATCCCAGCTCAAGGGGGCCGACAGGGTGCGCAAGCGCCCGGGGGTCATCTTTGGCTCGGACGGGATTGACGGCTGCCAGCACTCTGTTTTTGAGATACTCTCCAACGCCATTGACGAGGCGCGCGAGGGCTATGGCTCCCTCATCACGCTGACATATTTTGAGGATAAATCCATAGAGGTCGAGGACTTTGGCCGCGGCTGCCCCATGGACTGGAACCCGGTGGAAAAGCGCTTTAACTGGGAGCTGGTTTTCTGTGAGCTGTACGCCGGCGGCAAGTACAAAAACGCTGACGGCGGGGACTATGAATATTCCCTCGGCCTCAACGGCCTTGGCTCCTGCGCGACGCAGTACGCCTCGGAGTACATGGACGTCACCGTCCGGCGTGACGGGAAAAAATACAGCCTGCACTTTGAAAAGGGCAAGGTCTGCGGAAAAAAGGGACAGGAGCTCAAGGTGGAGGAGGCTGACCGGAAAAAGACCGGCACCACCATCCGCTGGCGGCCCGACAGAGAGGTTTTCACGGATATCGACATCCCCGCCGAGTATTTTGACGATGTGCTCCACCGTCAGGCGGTAGTGAACGCCGGTGTGACCTTCCGCCTGCGCATCCAGAAGGGTGCGGGCTTTGAAACTAAGGACTACTGCTATGAAAACGGCATCATGGACTATGTTTCAGAGATAGCGGGGGAGGGCGGCCTTACAGCGCCGTATTTCATCTCCGCCGAGCGCAAGGGCCGCGACAGGGAGGACAAGCCCGAATACAAGGTGAAGATATCCGCCGCGTTCTGCTTTTCCAATAAGGTTTCGGCGCTGGAATACTACCACAACTCCTCATGGCTTGAAAACGGCGGTGCGCCGGATAAGGCCGTGCGCAGCGCGTTTACCTCCGCCATCGACGGGTATATAAAGCGCATCGGCAAATACCAGAAAAACGAGTCCGCCGTCAAGTTTCAGGATGTGCAGGACTGCCTTGTGCTGGTGACCAACTGCTTCTCCACGCAGACATCATATGAAAACCAGACCAAGAAGGCCATAAACAACAAGTTTATCCAGACCTCCATGACGGAGTTTTTCCGCGAGCAGCTCGAGATTTATTTCATCGAGAACAAGCCCGAGGCGGACAGAATAGCCGAGCAGGTGCTCATAAACAAGCGCAGCCGCGAAACCGCTGAGCGCGCGCGGCAGGGCATGAAGAAAAAGCTCTCCGGCAGCATTGATATCGCTAACCGCGTGCAGAAGTTTGTCGACTGCCGCAGCCGCGACGCTGAAAAGCGCGAGATTTACATCGTCGAGGGTGATTCGGCCCTCGGCGCGTGCAAGCTCTCGAGAGACTCGGAGTTTCAGGGCATCATGCCTGTGCGCGGCAAAATTCTCAACTGCCTCAAGGCAGACTATGTCCGCATTTTCAAGAGCGATGTTATAACAGACCTTATGAAGGTGCTCGGCTGCGGCGTGGAGGTCAAGGACAAGCACACCAAGGACCTGAGCAGCTTTGATCTCAATAACCTCCGCTGGAACAAGGTCATAATCTGCACCGATGCCGATGTCGACGGCTTCCAGATACGTACCCTTATCCTTACCATGCTCTACCGCCTTGTGCCCACCCTTATCCGCGAGGGCTATGTCTACATCGCCGAGTCCCCGCTGTATGAAATTGAGAGCAAGGGCAAGACCTATTTTGCCTACTCCGACCGCGAGAAGGCCGAGATAGTCGAGAGCCTCAAGGGCGCGAAGGCCAGCATCAACCGCAGCAAGGGCCTTGGCGAAAATGACCCGGACATGATGTGGATGACCACCATGAACCCCGAGACCCGCCGCCTTATTAAGGTCATGCCCGAGGATGCCGAGCGCATGGCGGGAATGTTTGATTTGCTGCTGGGGGATAATCTTGAGGGAAGAAAGAACCATATCGCCGAGTTCGGGTATAAATACCTCGACATGGCGGATATATCATAAGGGATAGAGGTAAAGATATGAAAGCAAGATTTGACAGAACCTTTGAATACGGCCGGAACATCGCCAAATACTGCGTGATTTTCGCGGTGGCGCTCTGTGTGCTGAGCCTGCTCATGCCGCAGGGTACATATTTGCAGACTATCTTCGTCGTGGCGACGCTTGCGATGATGGTGGCAACGGTCGTTGTGATGTATAAATACTGCCGCTGCCCCTACTGCGGCAGGCGGATAATGCTGGGCGTGCTGCGCGCCAAAACCTGCCCGAGCTGCCGGCGCAATCTGACAACCGGCAAAAAAATGAAGTAAAGAGCGTTTGATTATGGCAAGGAAAAAAGAACCTGAAAAGAAAAAATACGACAATCCCGATGTGGTGGGGCTGCACGCGCAGGTGCTCGAGCAGCCCATCACCCAGACGCTGGAGACAAACTACATGCCCTACGCCATGAGCGTCATAGTCTCCCGCGCCATCCCGGAGATAGACGGCTTCAAGCCCTCCCACCGCAAGCTCCTGTACACCATGTTCAAAATGGGGCTTTTAGGCTCAAGCAGGACGAAGAGCGCCAACATCGTGGGCCAGACCATGAAGCTAAATCCCCACGGGGACGCCGCAATTTATGAGACAATGGTGCGTCTCTCCGCCGGGTATGAGGCCCTGCTCACGCCCTTTGTCGACTCCAAGGGCAACTTCGGCAAGGTCTATTCGCGCGACATGTCCTATGCCGCCTCCCGTTATACCGAGGCGAAGCTCAGCGCCATCTGCGGTGAGATTTTCCGCGATATCGACAAGGACACCGTGGACTTTGCGGATAACTATGACGGCAGCATGAAGGAGCCCGTGCTGCTGCCGACGGCGTTTCCGAATGTGCTCGTCTCCGCAAACTCCGGCATAGCCGTCGGCATGGCGAGCCAGATCTGCGGCTTTAACCTCAACGAGGTCTGCGAGACGGCCATCGCCTGCCTGCGCGACCCTGAGCACAACCTGTTTTCCACCCTCCCCGCGCCGGACTTTCCCACCGGGGGCGAGATCATTTACGACCGGGCAGAGATGGAGAATATCTACCGCACGGGCCGCGGCAGCTTCAAGGTGCGCGCCCGCTGGCGGTATCTGCCCAAAGAGAATATTATCGAGATTTACGAGCTTCCGTATACCACCACCTCCGAGGCGGTGATTGACAAGGTGGCCGAGCTTATAAAGACCGGCAAGGTGCGCGAGATAAACGACATGCGCGACGAGACAGACCTCGGCGGCCTGCGCCTTGCCATAGACCTAAAGCGCGGCACCGACCCGGACAAGCTCATGCAGAAGCTCTTCAAGCTCACCACCCTTCAGGACAGCTTCCCCTGCAACTTCAACATCCTCGTCGAGGGCAACCCCCGCGTCATGGGTGTGCGCGAGATTCTGGACGAGTGGAGCGCCTGGCGCATGGAGTGCATCCGGCGCAGGGTGTTCTTCGACCTGAGCAAGAAAAAGGAGAAGCTGCACCTGTTGCAGGGCCTTGAGAGCATTTTGCTTGATATCGACAAGGCAATCGAGATTATCCGCAACACCGAGCTTGAGTCCGAGGTCGTGCCGAATTTGATGATGGGCTTCGGAATAGACAAGATTCAGGCGGAGTATGTTGCGGAGATAAAGCTGCGCAATATTAACCGCGAGTATATCCTCAAGCGCACGGATGAGATAAGCACCCTGCGCCGGGATATTGAGGACCTTGAGGATATCCTTAACAGCCGCCGCCGTATCCGCGGAATCATCATTGATGAGCTCAGGCAGATAAACAAAAAATTCCCCACACCGCGCAAAACCGGCATCGTCTATGCTCAGGAGGTGGAGGAGTTTGACGAGACGGAGCAGATTGAGGACTACCCCTGCACCCTGTTCCTCTCCGGCGAGGGCTATTTCAAGAAGATTACGCCCCAGTCCCTGCGCATGAACAGCGAGCAGAAGTATAAGGAAGGCGACAGGCTCCGCCTGAGCTTTGAATCCTCCAACCGGAGGGAGCTTCTCATCTTCACCGACCGGCAGCAGGTGTACAAGGCGCGTGTCTGTGACTTTGAGGATACAAAGGCCTCGGCCCTCGGCACCTATCTGCCATCCAAGCTCCAGATGGAGGAGGGGGAGAGCGTCATCACCGTGCTCGACCCGATTGATTATTCCAAGGACATTGTCCTCTTCTTTGAAAACGGCAAGGCCGCGCGCCTCGCGCTCTCTGCCTATGAGACAAAGACTAACCGCAAAAAGCTCATCAACGCCTATTCGGACAAGAGCCCGCTTGTCTCTCTTGTCATGCTCACGGAGGAGACGGACATCGCCTGCTACTCGAGCGACGGCAGGGCGCTGAGCTTCAACAGCACCCTTTTGCAGCAAAAGACCAGCCGCACCGCGCAGGGCGTGGGCGTCATGAGCCTTAAGAAGGGCAGAAGCCTTGAAAGGGCGCTGCCGCTTCGTGATACGCAGATAAAGAATGTGTCAAGATACAGGGTCCGCTCCCTGCCCGCCGCCGGTGCCATTATAAAGCCGGAGGACAGCGAGGAGCAGCAGATGTCGCTTATGGAGGACTAAAGCAGATGGAGAGAGTGCATAATGTTTACCTGCGGCGCGTTATTCAGTACTTTTTTGTGCTTGTCGGTTCGGCGGTATATGCGGCGGGCTTTGAGTTTTTCATGTTCCCGAACTCTATCGTCTCCGGCGGCGTCACCGGCATCGCGATGATCATCAACTACTTTACACAGCTTCCTGTCGGTGTGCTGACCATTTTGCTCAATATCCCGCTGTTTCTGTTCGCGTGGCGCTCCTTTGGGCGGGAGTTTATGCTAAACTCCCTTATCGGCATGGCAGTGTCCTCCGCTTTTGTCGATATCTTTGCCGTCGGCAATATTGTGCTGACCCACGACCCCATGCTCGCAAGCATCATCGGCGGCGCCATAAAGGGCGCGGGGCTTGGCGTTATCTACTATGTCGGCGCCACCACCGGTGGAATTGACATCGTGGCCAAGATTCTCCGCCGCCGTATGCCGCAGATCAACTTTGGCACGATAGTTTTGCTGCTGGATGTTGTCATCATCTCGGCCTACGCGCTCATTCTCGGCAATTACGAGAGCGCAATGTACTCCGTTATCGCGATGTTCGTCGTCAGCAAGATGATTGACCTCATTCTATACGGTATTGATAACTCCTCACTCTGCTATATTATCAGCGAGAAGAGCGAGGAGCTGAGCGCCGGCATAACCAGCGGCAGGCTCCACCGCGGCGTCACCATTTTAGATGGGGAGGGCGCTTATTCCCACCAGAAAAAGCAGGTCATCATGTGCGTCATAAAGCGCACGCAGATTGGTGAGCTGCGCCGCCTTGTCAGGAGCCTTGACGAGCACGCCTTCTTTGTCGTGTCCGACGCGAAGAACGTTTTTGGCAACGGGTTTGAGAATATTTCCGAGGTGAAATAGTGCGAAAATCACAACGGAGACTAATCACAAAGCGCCTTGCAGCCGTCATATGCGCCATTGCCGCCGTGCTCATGCTCAGCGGCTGCGGAGGCGCGTTTGACAAGGAATATGTCCATATAAGCGACTATGTCCCCTCCACGCCGGACGTGGCGGACGAGGCCGAGCGGGTGACGGTCAAAAACCTCAGCGAGCTCAAGCAGGCAATTCTCGAGCTTGTCTCTCTCGGCACGGGGGAGGGTATGATTTATTTTGACCCCTCCTATGACGGGGACGTCACCGAGGACCTGGCGGACGCATGCTGGCAGGTGCGCACGCAGGACGCGCTGTGCGCCTACTGCGTTGAGAACATCGCCTATGACCTCAATAAGATAGTCAGCTATTATGAGGCGAAGCTCAGCGTCACATACAGCGGCGCGTGGCAGACCGCCGGAGATATTGTGCGCCTGAAATACGCCACCGGCACCGAGGACGCGGTCAAAAACGCCTTTGAGCACGGTCTGCGCCGTCTGGTGGTGCTTATCGACAGGAGCAGTCTATCCGGCGAGGATATGCAGAGCCTTGTCACCCGCGTGTACAGGAAAAACCCAATTTCGGCTCCGGCCGCGCCCACGGCGGATATTAACATGTTCAGCGGCAGCGGCAACCAGCGTCTGTATGAGATAAATCTCAGCTATGGTGTATCGAGTGCCGAGCTTGAAGCCCGGCGGGAGGCGCTTAACGAGCTTGAGCCTTTGGCGCAGCTCGATGCCGATATGCTCGACGCGCCGCACAAGGCGCTTAAAGCGGCAGAGTATCTGACGGGTGCCTGCCAGTATGACGCCGCCGGGAAGGGGAGCGACGCTTACAGCGCCCTCATAGAGCGCTCAGCCGACAGCGAGGGTCTGGCCCTTGCGTATGTGGAGCTCTGCCGTGAGCTCGGCCTTGACTGCGAGATAGTCTACGGCCAGGAGGACTGGGAGGAGCACTGCTGGAACATAATCGCGCTTGACGGTCAGCATTACCATGTGGATATCTCCGCCTGCATCCGCTCCGGCATGGAGGAGGGCTTCCTTCTGCGGGATAATGAGCTCTGGGGCAGCTACCGCTGGAACGTGGCGTCTTACCCTGCCTGCCAGGGTGAGATTGATTATAAAAGCGTAGCAAGCGAAGATTAAATCGCCGCAGGCGATTTAATCTTCGCTTGCATGAACGAATAAACAGGAGAAATTTGCCTTTACCCCTTGACAAGCGCGTTTTTTGTGGTAGAATAGCTAATGCTGATGCGGGCATAGCTCATCCGGTAGAGCGCCACCTTGCCAAGGTGGAGGTAGCGAGTTCGAGCCTCGTTGCCCGCTCCATAAGCGCCCATTGCAGCCGCAATGGGCGCTTTAGCTTTATCTGCGGATATGAGATAGGGCATTTTGCAAATGCTTTGCAGTTGAAAGTTGAAAATGGAAAGCTGAAAGTTGAGGAGCGAGGATGGTATCTGAAAAGGCGTTTGCTTTTGCGGTACGGATCGTGAAGCTGTGTCAGCATTTGCAAAATGTGAAACACGAACATGTTCTTTCCAAGCAGCTTATACGCAGCGGAACCAGTGTCGGAGCAAACATCAGTGAAGCACAGCAAGCTCAAAGCAAAGCTGATTTCGTGTCAAAAATGTCCATTAGCCTGAAAGAAACGGCAGAAACAAAGTATTGGCTGCGCCTTCTTTATGCAACGGAGTATCTCACAGAAAAGCAATATCTTTCTATAAATAGTGATTGTGTTGAAATCGAGAAGCTGCTGACGAGTATTATTAAGTCCGCAAAGCAGTAACTTTCAATTTTCAACTTTACACTTTCAACTTAATATCTGCGGGTATGATGGAATTGGCAGACATGCGAGATTTAGGTTCTCGTGCTGAGAAGGCGTGCAGGTTCGACCCCTGTTACCC
>ULWX01017454.1_pt1 | contig 22547 bp, 21 predicted proteins | sample 1960851 | NCBI WGS metagenome assembly ULWX01 (sample SAMEA4835826, study PRJEB28245) | human gut metagenome | biome: gut microbiome; material: fecal sample | place: Denmark | collected 2008 | reverse complement strand
TGCTGAGTACGCACGCCAGAAGGGTCTTGCGAAGAAGTAAGTCAATGCAATCCAAATCAAAAAGGACGCCGAATGATCGGCGTCCTTTTTCTGTTTCTTTTACTTTGTGTGTTTTATACAGCTCTCTGTCATAATTCCGCTAAGTTTCTCAAGAAAATGATGAAACTGTGGAATGTGTACGAAATTGAGGCAACTTTTGATTGATTTTTAGGACAAGACGGTATAGAATACAGAAATGGCCTAGCCTAAGAAGAGAATTGAATTTTAAATTTAGGAGTGAGTAAACTTATGGATTCTCTGGTCTATCTGGCACCTGTAATGGCAATCGTCGCTTTGCTGTTTGCCGTTTACAAAATCTGCTTTGTTTCCAAAGCTGACGCCGGAACGGATCGCATGAAGGAAATCGCCGCAAGCATCAGCGAAGGCGCCCGCGCTTTCCTGTTCGCGGAATACAGAATTCTTGCGATCTTCATCGTTATCCTGCTTGTTGCAATCGGCCTGTTCATTGACTGGGTCACCGCGATCTGCTTCCTTTGCGGTGCTCTGTTCTCGATTCTCGCCGGTTACATTGGCATGAACGTCGCCACCAAGGCAAACGTCCGCACCGCAAACGCCGCAAGAACGAACGGAATGAACAAGGCGCTTGCCATTGCGTTCTCCGGTGGTTCCGTCATGGGCATGTGCGTGGTCGGTCTGGGCCTGCTCGGCGCAAGCGTGCTCTTCATCATCACCAAGAGCACCAACGTTCTGTTTGGCTTCTCTCTCGGCGCTTCCTCCATCGCCCTGTTTGCCCGTGTGGGCGGCGGTATCTACACCAAGGCTGCTGACGTCGGCGCCGACCTGGTCGGTAAGGTCGAGGCCGGCATTCCGGAAGACGACCCTCGCAACCCTGCCGTTATCGCGGACAACGTCGGTGACAACGTCGGCGACGTCGCCGGTATGGGCGCCGACCTCTTTGAGTCCTATGTCGGCGCAATCATCTCCGCTATGACCCTCGGTGCTGCTGGCAGCACGCTCAAGCTCTTCAGCAATGGCGGAATGAACACCCTCTTCCCGCTGGTCATCGCCGCTTGCGGCATCCTTGCCTCCGTGATCGCGACTTTCTTTGTCCGCGGTAAGGAAGGCTCCAACCCGCACAAGGCGTTGAAAATGGGTTCCTATGTTTCCGCACTTCTCGTTGTCATCGCATCCGTCGTGTTCAGCAAGATCATGCTCGGCAGCTACAATGCTTCCTACGCAATCGTCTCCGGCCTCATCGTCGGCCTGATCATCGGCATCATCACGGAAATCTATACCTCCGGTGATTACAAATTCGTCAAGAAGATCGCGCAGCAGTCTGAAACCGGCTCTGCAACCACGATCATTTCCGGCGTCGCCGTCGGTATGATGTCCACCTGGATCCCTGTGGTTCTGATCTGCGTCGGCATTTTCGTTTCCTATCAGTTCGCCGGCCTCTATGGCATCGCCCTCGCTGCGGTTGGCATGCTCTCCACTACGGGCATCACCGTCGCTGTCGACGCCTACGGCCCGATCGCCGACAACGCCGGCGGCATCGCTGAGATGAGCGGTCTGGATCACTCCGTCCGTGACATCACCGACAAGCTGGACGCTGTCGGCAACACCACCGCCGCTATGGGCAAGGGCTTTGCAATCGGCTCCGCCGCGCTGACGGCTCTGGCTCTGTTCGTTTCCTTCGCAGAAGCCACCGGCCTCGCAAGTGCGGAAATCAGCCTCCTCAGCCCGAACGTCGTCATCGGCCTGCTGATCGGCGGTATGCTCCCGTTCGTGTTCTCCGCTATGACCATGGACTCCGTCTCCAAGGCTGCTTATAAGATGATCGAAGAAGTTCGCCGTCAGTTCCGCGAGATTCCCGGCATCATGGAAGGTAAGGCAAAGCCGGACTACAAGACCTGCGTTGCGATTTCGACCACCGCCGCTCTGAAGGAAATGCTGGTTCCCGGCATCATGGCAGTCGTCGTTCCGCTGCTCGTCGGCTTTATCCTTGGCTCCGCCGCGCTCGGCGGCCTGCTGGCCGGCGCGCTGGTCACCGGTGTTATGATGGCCATGTTCATGTCCAACTCCGGCGGCGCATGGGACAATGCGAAGAAGTACATCGAAGAAGGCAACCATGGCGGCAAGGGCTCCGAAGCGCACAAGGCTGCGGTTGTCGGCGACACCGTCGGCGATCCCTTCAAAGACACTTCTGGTCCTTCCATCAACATCCTCATCAAGCTGATGACGGTTGTTTCCACCGTGTTTGCGGCTCTGTTCTCCGTGAGCGGCATCTTCTAATGTGAAATTTTAGCGCCCGATGCTTAGCACCGGGCGCTTTTTGTATGCCGTTATACGATTTGGAACAGATAAAATTTCAGATAATCGGTCTCCGGGACGTTCCACAGGATCGGGTGATCCGGCCCCTGCTGGCGCGCTTCGATCTGCCGGAGCGACACCTGCGCATCTTTGGCTGCATCTGCAAGCATTTTGCGAAACAGTTCGTCCGTCATGAAATGTGAGCAGGAGCACGTAGCGAGGTAGCCGCCGCGCGGCAGGACACGCATGGCTTTGAGATTGATCTCCTTGTAGCCGCGGATCGCATTCTGCACCGTCGCGCTGCTCTTTGTAAACGCCGGCGGGTCGAGGATCACGAAGTCATACGCGCCGCGCTTTTCCGCCGAGAGCGCCGTCAGCAGCTCGAACACATCCGCGCAGCGGTATTCAATCTTCTGCTCCAAACCATTGAGCCGCGCGTTGTGCCGCGCCGTTTCCAGCGCGTCCTCCGAGACGTCCACCGATACCACGTGCTCCGCACCGCCGGCTGCGCAATTGAGGCCGAACGCCCCGGTATGCGTAAAGCAGTCCAGAACGCGCTTGCCCCGTGCAAGCTGTGCGGCCGCGCGCCGGTTGTACTTTTGATCGAGAAAGAAGCCGGTCTTCTGGCCGTTGATATAATCCACATCATAGCGAATGCCGTTTTCCGTAATCTCCACGTGGCCGGGCAGATCCGTGCGTAGTCCATCCAGCGTGAGGAAGCCCTTCCCCTGCTCCAGCCCCTCCTTGGCGCGGAGCTTCACGTCGTTGCGCTCATAGACAACGTCGATCTGCTGTCCGTACTCCCGCAGGATGCGCACCAACGCGGAGATCAATACCGTTTTGATTCGCTCGATGCCGAGCGAGAGCACCTGTACCACCAGCACAGACTCGAACCGATCCACAGTCAGCCCAGGAAAACCGTCTGCTTCGCCGAAGATCAGACGGCAGTTGGAGAAATCCGCACCCATCACCGTCCGTCGGTAATCCACGGCGTAGCGCAGCCGACGCTTCCAAAACGCTTCGTCAAACTGGTCGTTCTTGTTCCTTGAAAGGATGCGTACCCGGATTTTTGACGCGCTGTTGAAAAATCCCGCGCCAAGCCAGTGCCCGCTTCGGGTCTGCACATCGACGATGCCGCCGTCACGGCATTCACCGCACGTCTCCAGCACTTCTTCGCCATACACCCAGGGATGACCGCCGCGCAGGGCGCGCGCCGCTTTGTCCGTTACCGTTAAAATTGGATAGATTCGTTCCATAACTGCGACTCCAAATTTCCAGATTGGCATTTATTTTACTCCTTTACCCGCATTGCGGCAAGTACGGATATTTACATTTCCCGCCGTCTCGTTTATAATGTTGCCCGAAGTAGGTGAATTGTGATTATGAAGCGTTCCCGTTCCAGCATTTTTCTCATCGTCGCTGCCATTGCCGCGCTGCTGCTTGGCATTGGCGTGGGCGTTCTCGCACACAACGCAATCGTCAGCAGCAGCTTTACGCTCCCGGCTCTGGAGGCTCCCCAGCCATCCGCAAATACACAGGCAGGCGCACAAACGACGCCAAAGGCAGAGAAGCCGAAAACGTTCGTGATTTCCATGGTGGGTGACTGCACGTTGGCCTCCAGCCAGTATAACAACGACTTCGAGTCCTATATCAACAAGCACGGCCTCTCGTGGCCGTTTTCCGGGACGGTGGAATATCTCGAAAACGACGAATTCACACTTGCCAATCTGGAATGCACCTTCTCCGACCAGTCGCTGTCCTCCTCCACGCTGTTTCAGTTTCAAGCGCCGGCTTCCTATGCGGACATTCTGAAAAACGGCAGTGTGGAATATGTAACGCTCGGCAATAACCACACCTATGATTTTGGAGAAAAGGGTCTGACCGATACAAAGGCCGCGCTCGACAGCGCCGGCGTCGGCTGGACAGGACCCGGCGAGTCCAAGGTATATACCACAGAGCACGGTCTGAAAATCGGCGTATACTGTCCCGGCTGGACGGGGCTGAGCGAGAGCAACATCGTCAGCGGCATCGAAACGCTCCGGCAGACAGGCGCAGACGTCATCATCATGTCCGTACATTGGGGCACGGAGGGTAGCTATACTGTCACGACCTCGCAGGAGCAGTTTGCGCATATCGCCATCGACGCCGGCGCGGACATCGTGTTCGGCACGCATCCACACGTGCTGCAGCGGACGGAGACCTATCACAACGGCTACATATTTTATAGCCTCGGCAACTGGAGCTTCGGCGGCAACACCGCCCCGCGCGACCGGGATACCACCATCGCGCAGGTGACCGTAATGCAGAATACCGACGGCACAGTCGAGCTGCAGGGATTTTCGCTGATCCCCTGCTGCCTGTCGAGCATGAGCGGCGTCAACGACTACCGTCCCAAACCGTATGAAAAGGATTCCGAGGAATATGCACGCGCGATGAGCAAACTGGACGGAACGTTCACCGGCCCCGATCTCAACGTGGACTATTCGTTCCTGAACGGCTGAACCCTGATTTTTGCGATAGAAAGCCACGATGCATTGTTTGCGTCGTGGCTTTACATATATTTAACACAATGCTCCTTTTGTATTTTACCTGCCGAGGATAGGATAAAGCCATACCTCAGAAATCAAATGAAATCAAAAGGAGCACAAATATGAAAAGAATTGCTACCATCACATTGACCGCAGTCCTGGCACTTGGTATGCTGGCAGGCTGCGGCAGCAAGGACGACGCGGCGCCGAGCGAAGCGCCCAAAACTGAACTGAGCGGCACTGTCTCCACCGACGGCTCCACCTCCATGGAAAAAGTCATCGGCGCGCTGGGTGAATCCTTCATGGAAAACAATAATGGCGTGACCTTCACCTACAACCCGACCGGCTCCGGCAGCGGCATCACCGCCGTAGCCGAAGGCCGCTGTGACATTGGTCTCTCCAGCCGCTCGCTGAAGGATGAAGAGGTCGCGCAGGGTCTGACCGAAACGAAGCTCGCGCTCGACGGCATCGCCGTGGTCGTCAACCCCGAAAACCCCGTGGAAGACCTGACGCTGGAGCAGATCGCGCAGATCTATACCGGCGAGATCACCAACTGGAGTGAAGTCGGCGGCAACGACGCTGAGATCGTTGTGATCGGCCGTGAGGCCGGCAGCGGCACCCGCGACGGCTTCGAGTCCATCACCGGCACCGGGGAAGCCTGCCAGTACCGTCAGGAGCTGACCTCCACCGGCGATGTGATTACCACCGTAGCGCAGAATCCGGACGCCATCGGCTACGCCTCCCTCGCCTCTGTGGAAGACAGCGTGAAGGCGCTCTCCGTTGACGGCGTGCAGCCCAGCGAAGACACCGTGAAGGACGGCAGCTACGCCATCCAGAGACCGTTCGTCCTCGTCACCCGCACCGATGAGCCTCTCTCCGATGTGGCACAGGCCTTCTTCGACTTCGCCACCTCTGCAGACGCAAGAGAGATCATCTCCGGCGCCGGCGTCGTAGCGCTCTTCTAATCCATACGGCCAATGTCTCGCGGCGGGTCCTCTGCAAGGAAGATCCGCCGCACAGCTATACAAAGAGGAAGAACCATGCTGAAACAAAACAATAAAAACAAAGTGATCGAAACGGTCATCCATATCGTCTTCCTGCTGCTGGGTCTCGTTGCGGTCGGCTTTGTGCTTCTGATTACGGTCTATCTGATCATCTCCGGCATTCCAGCGATCCGGCAGATCGGACTATTCGACTTCCTGTTCGGAACCAAATGGGCCTCCACAAACACGGAGCCGGAGTTTGGAATCCTGCCGTTTATCCTCACCTCTGTCTACGGTACGGCAGGCGCGATCCTGCTGGGCGTGCCGGTCGGATTTCTCACAGCGGTATATCTGTCCAAAGCCGCGCCGCCGAAGGTCAAAAGCATCATGGAGACTGCTGTCAGCCTGCTGGCCGGGATTCCTTCCGTCGTGTACGGTCTTGTGGGCATGATGGTGCTTGTGCCGTTGATCCGCAAAGTGTTCCATGTCCCGGATGGCGCGAGCCTGCTGGCCGCCATCATCGTGCTCGCAATCATGATCCTCCCCTCCATCATCAAGGTCTCGATCACAGCTCTGGATGCGGTGCCGTCCGAATATGAGGACGCGTCGCTCGCGCTGGGCGCAACGCCGATCGAAACCTACTTCCGCGTATCCGTTCCGGCGGCGAAAAGCGGTATCGCCGCCGCCGTCGTCCTTGGCGTCGGCCGCGCGATCGGCGAAGCGATGGCCGTCATGATGGTCGCCGGCAACGTGGCAAACATGCCGTCGCTGTTTCAAAGCGTCCGCTTTCTGACCACCGCCGTTGCCAGCGAAATGTCTTACTCCTCCGGCCTGCAGCGGCAGGCGCTGTTTTCCATCGCGCTGGTGCTGTTTTTGTTCATCATGCTGATCAACGCAGTTTTGAATCTGCTTCTGAAACGGGGTGGCGATCAATGAATCAGAAGATCTCCGGAAAACGCAAGGCTTATATCGCGCTTATGCGCGGTCTGATGTGGCTCGCCGCCGCGCTCTGCTGTGCGCTGGTGCTGTTTCTCATCGGTTATGTGCTGTGGAAGGGACTGCCCCACATCACATGGGAGCTGCTGTCCACGAAGCCAAGCTACCTTTCCGGCACCATCGGCATCCTGCCGGACATCCTCAACACGCTCTATATCGTCATCGCCTCACTTATCATTGTGCTTCCGCTGGGCGTCGGCGCGGCAGTATATCTTACCGAATATGCACAGAACAAAACAGTTGTCGGCGCCATTGAATATGCAGCCGAAACGCTCTCCGGCATTCCGTCAATCATCTATGGTCTGGTGGGCATGCTGTTTTTCTGCCAGTTTCTGAATATGAGCACTTCCCTGCTGGCCGGTGCGCTGACGCTCGTGATCATGAATCTGCCCACCGTCATCCGCACCACGCAGGAGAGTCTGAAAACCGTGCCGCAGAGCTATCGTGAGGGTGCGTTCGGTCTTGGTGCGGGCAAGTGGCACGTCATCCGCACCGTGGTTTTGCCCGGCAGCATCGACGGCATCATCACCGGCTGCATTCTTTCCGTCGGCCGGATTCTGGGTGAATCCGCCGCACTGCTGTTCACCGCGGGTTTTGCCCACGCGCTCAATGGCTTCTTTGACGGCCTCACAAGCTCCGGCGCAACGCTGACCGTCGCCCTGTATTTCTATGCAAAGGAGGAGGGCGAATTTGAGGTGGCGTTCGCCATCGCCGCCATCCTGATGATTTTGACCTTGCTCATCAATCTGACCGCCGCACTGGTCGGAAAACGCCTCAAAAGGAGGAACGGCGCATGAACATCCTAGAAATCCAAGACCTCTGCCTGTGGTACGGAAACACCCAGGCACTGAAAAACGTCAGCATGGAGATCCCGGAAACAAGCATCACCGCGCTTATCGGGCCTTCCGGCTGCGGGAAATCGACGTTTCTGAAAACGCTTAACCGCATGAACGACCTGATCCCGGGCGTGAAGATCACCGGCAGCGTCCAATATCACAATCAGGACATCTATGCGCCCGGCGTGGATGCGACCGCGCTGCGCAGGGAGATCGGCATGGTATTTCAAAAGCCGAATCCGTTTCCGATGAGCATCTACGATAACATCGCCTATGGCCCGCGCACGCACGGCATCAAAAACCGCGCGAAGCTCGACGACATCGTGGAGCGCTCCCTGCGTGACGCGGCCATCTGGGATGAGGTCAAGGACCGGCTCAAAAAGTCCGCGCTGGGTCTCTCCGGCGGGCAGCAGCAGCGGCTATGCATCGCCCGCGCGCTCGCTGTGGAGCCGGAGGTGCTGCTCATGGATGAGCCAACCTCGGCGCTCGACCCCATCTCCACCGCCAAGATCGAAGAGCTTGCAATGGAATTGAAAAACCGATATACTATCGTTATCGTAACGCACAACATGCAGCAGGCCGTTCGCATCTCGGATCACACCGCGTTTTTCCTCCTCGGCGAGCTGATCGAATACGGCAACACGGAGCGGCTGTTCGCCCAGCCGCAGGAAAAGCGCACCGAAGATTACATCACCGGGAGGTTTGGCTGATGAGAGCACGATTTGACGAGCAGCTTGCACTGCTCAATCAGGAAATGATCGCCATGGGCGCCCTGTGCGAAGAAGCGATCGCGCTGGCTGCAAAGGCGCTGCTGTCCGGGGACGCGAAAATGGCCGAGTCGGTGCGTCCGCTCGACAGCGAGATTGACCAGAAGGAGCGCAACATCGAATCGCTCTGCCTAAAGCTGCTCTTGCAGCAGCAGCCGGTCGCGCGCGACCTGCGCCAAATTTCTGCCGCGCTGAAAATGATTACCGACATGGAACGCATCGGCGACCAGGCGGACGACATTTCGGAGATCATCCCCTTCCTGCACGGCCGCACCGGCGGCGAGTGTGAATACATCGCAGAAATGGCGCGCGCCACCATCCGCATGGTCACGGAGAGCACCGACGCCTACGTCAAACGGGACGTCGTGCTGGCGAGAGCCGTGATCGAGCATGACGATCTTGTGGACGACCTCTTCAACAAGGTCAAGCAGGCGCTGATCGACATGATCGCCCAAAATCCGCAGGACGGAGAATTTGCCATTGACCTGCTGATGATCGCCAAGTATTTCGAGCGCATCGGCGACCACGCCACCAACATCGCCGAGTGGGTGGAGTTTTCCGTCACCGGCGTGCACAAAGGAGAAAGCGAACTATGATTTTCTGTGTGGAAGACGACGCCAGCATCCGCGATATCGAAGTATACACGCTCCAGTCCACCGGCTTTGAGGCGGAGGGCTTTGCGGACAGCGCCGCCTTCTTTGCCGCACTCAAGACGAAAACGCCGCAGCTGGTGCTGCTGGACGTCATGCTGCCGGGCGAGGACGGCGTAGCCATTCTCAAAAAGCTGAAGGCCAGTGACAAGACCCGCAGCATCCCTGTTATCATGGCCACGGCCAAGGGCGCGGAGTTTGACAAAATCGTGAGCCTCGATCTCGGCGCAGACGATTATCTTGTAAAGCCCTTTGGCATGATGGAGATGGTCGCGCGTGTGAAGGCCGTGCTGCGCCGCGCCGCGCCAAAGACGGATCCGCAAATTCTCTCGCTCGGCGGTTTGACGATGCACACCGGAGAACACATCGTCACAGCGAACGGAGTGCGCGTCACGCTCACGCTCAAGGAATATGAAATGCTGAAGCTGTTTTTGTCCCACCCCGGTCTGGTGTTTACGCGCGACCAGCTCTTGTCGGAAATCTGGGGCATGGATTATGACGGCGAAACGCGCACGGTCGATGTGCACATCCGCACGCTGCGGCAAAAGCTCGGCGCATGCGGCGCATGCATCGAAACGGTGCGCGGCGTCGGTTATCGGATGGAGGTGCCGTCTGCATGACAAAACGAATTTTCCGTTCCATCTTTCTCGTTGCAGTCGCCGTCCTGCTCGCCTGCCTGATCCTCATCATGGGCGTGCTGTATGAATACTTCAACACCATGCAGCGCAACACACTGGCCGCACAGATGACGCTGGCGGCGCAGGGCGTGCAGAACGAGGGTCTCGGCTATCTGAACGGCCTGGAAGAGAGCACCTACCGCCTTACATGGATTCAGGCCGACGGCACGGTACTCTACGACAGCCGGGCGGATGAAACGGCTATGGAAAACCACGCCGACCGCGAGGAGATTCAGGAGGCGCTCAGCACCGGCGTCGGCGAGAGCGAACGCACCTCCGCCACACTGGCCGAGAAAACGCTCTACCGCGCCGTTCGGCTTTCGGACGGGTCCGTGCTGCGCATCGGCGTGACGCAGTACACGGTCGTAACGCTGCTGCTCGGTATGCTGCAGCCGATCGCCATCGTGCTGCTGGCCGCGATTGTCCTTTCGGTCATTCTGGCAAAGCGCGTATCGAAGCAGATCACGGAGCCGCTCAACGCGCTCGATCTGGACCGTCCGCTGGAAAACGAGACGTATGAGGAGCTCTCCCCCGTGCTCACGCGCATTGAGCGGCAGCACCGCCAGATCAACTGTCAGCTCGAACAGCTCCGCCAGAAGCAGGATGAATTTGCCGCCATCACCGGCAGCATGAGCGAAGGTCTTGTGCTGCTCGACGATAAGAACACCATTTTGAGCATCAATCCCGCCGCGGCGCGGCTCTTCGGCACAGACGCCGCCTGCATCGGTCAGAACATGCTGACCGTAGACCGAAGCCTCGCCATGCAGAAGCTGATTGCCGACGCGCAGGCCGGTACGCGCGGCGAAGCGGTCGTTGCGCTCGCCGGCGGCACATACCAGATCGACGCAAGCCCCGTCACCTCCAACGACAAGCGCATCGGCGTGTGCATTCTCGCCTTTGACGTCACGGAAAAGGCGCAAGCCGAGCAAATGCGGCGCGAGTTTTCCGCAAACGTCTCACACGAGCTGAAAACGCCGCTGCAGTCCATCATGGGTTCGGCGGAGCTGATCGAAAATGGTCTTGTGAAACAGGCGGATCTTCCCCGCTTTGTTGGCCACATCCGCTCCGAAGCCGGGCGGCTTGTGACGCTGATCGACGACATCATTCGCCTGTCCCAGTTGGACGAGGGCGGAGAACTGCCGGTAGAGTCCGTGAACCTGACCGCTCTGGCCGGAGAGGCTGCGGATGCGCTCTCGGGCGCAGCGGGCGCGAAAAACGTGACCATCACCGTAGAAGGAGCGCCCGCGGAGATGCAGGGCGTGCGCCGGCTTCTGTATGAGATCGTGTACAATCTCTGTGATAACGCCATCAAATACAACGTGGACGGCGGCAGCGTGAAGGTGTCTGTTTCCAAGGAAAGTGACGGCGTTCTCCTCTCAGTCGCCGACACGGGCATCGGCATCCCTTCAGAAGCACAAAGCCGGGTCTTTGAGCGGTTCTACCGTGTGGACAAAAGCCACTCCAAGGAAAGCGGCGGCACCGGGCTGGGGCTTTCGATCGTCAAGCACGCCGCGCAGCAGCACCATGCGGATATTCATCTGGAAAGCGCCCCCGGCAAGGGTACCACCATTCAAATTCATTTCCCAAACACCTAAAAACAGCCGGAACTCACGATCAACGGTGCGTTCCGGCTGTTCTTCTTTTCTTTTCAATTGACCGGCAGCGGGATGTGCTCCTTTAAGAGCACCTTGCCGAAGCAGCAGAGCGTAATGCCGGATGAGGCGGGAATCTCCACATCCGCATCCTTCCGTGCACGGTTGGCGGAAAACAGGTAGACATTCCCCAGGTAGTCCTGACAATACTGCTTGCACTTCATATCGCCATCCACAAAAAACAGACCAACGTCGCCGTCGCGGATGGTGGCGCCGCGCTTGACGAATACAATGGAGTCGTCGTGGATATAGGGCTCCATGCTGTCGCCGGCGATGCGCACCGCAAAATCGGCCTCCGTGCTCGCCTCCACCTCATAGTCCTCATAATCGTCTCCCAGCGCGGGCGAAGCGTATCCGGCAGCCGCCGGCGTTGCGTACAGCGGGATGATCTTCGTTGCATGCGCCTGTGCTTCCGCCCGTATCCTGGCTTCCCGCTGCATGCGCGCAAGCTCGGCGTCCATAACCGTAAGCGTAATCTCACGGCCATGCACGTCCAGCGCGCGCAGCTTGCGCAGCAGCTTCTGTTCCTCCGGACTCATCCGCAGCGTATCGCTCCGCTCGCAGAACGTCTCGACCGGCACGTCCAGCACATCACAGATGCGCAGCAGCAGATCAAAATCAATTTTCATATTGTCCCGTCGAATGATGCTGTACAGTGTCTGCGCTGAGACATTCGTCCGGCGCGCCAGCTCGCTGACATTGATATTCTGCTCCTCCAGGAGCCGTTTCAGTGTGGTTCCGATCATACCGCAACACCCCTTTTCCCTATCATAACCGCCCGCAGGAAATATGTCAACAAATAATCTTCGCAGAAAAATTTATGAATATGCAAAATCCGACCGTTTTTCTGACGCGCGCCAGCCCTACCTCCCCAGCACGTACAATCCGCGCTTTTTTCATGCAACCTGCATAATTTTTTTGAGCGTTCTACCGATCCTTTTCAGAAATGGTTTACTTTGCTTTGAAATTGTGCTTTAATAATAATAAATGCGGCATGATAGTGGTTAAGTCATTACCGCGAAATAAGGAGGAAAAAAGATAATGGTACAATTTTCTAGCAGAATGGATTTGCTAAAGGGCTCCGCCATTCGTGAGCTGCTCGCTCTGGCGAATAAGCCGGAAGTGCTGTCGTTCGCCGGTGGTATGCCCGCCCCGGAACTGTTCCCCGTTGAGAAAATCAAAGCGGCGACCAATGCCGTGCTCGACGAGCAGGGCAAAGTCGCGCTCCAGTATTCCAGCACAGAGGGCTTCCCGCGGCTGAGAGAGCAGATCGCGGAACGTATGGAAGCGAAGAACGGCATCAAGACCTCCGCTGCTAACATCCTCATCACCGAAGGCAGCCAGCAGGGTCTGGACTATTCCGCGCGCGTGTTCCTCAACAAGGGCGACGTCGTCCTTCTGGAGAGCCCCTCCTATCTCGGCGCGATCAATGCGTTCAAGGCCTGCGAGCCCACCTTTATCGAGATCCCGACCGATGACAACGGCATGATCATGGAAGAGCTGGAAAAGGTTCTCGCCACCACCGAGAACGTGAAGATGATCTACGTCATCCCCGACTTCCAGAACCCCTCCGGCCGTACTTGGCCGCTGGAGCGCCGTCAGAAGTTTATGGAGATCATCAACAAGTACGAAATCCCCGTCATTGAGGACAATCCGTACGGCGAGCTCCGCTATGAGAACGAGAGCATGCCCGCGCTCAAGAGCCTAGACACCAAGGGTCTTGTCGTTTTCCTCGGCACCTTCTCCAAGATTCTCGCCCCCGGCTATCGTCTTGGCTGGGTCTGCGCGGATGACGAGATTCTGAAAAAGTACAACTTCATGGCGCAGGCTGCCGCGCTGCAGGCTTCCTCCGAAGCGCAGCTCGTCGTGTCCAAGTTCATCGACATGTTCGATCTCGACGAGCACGTCAGCACCATCCGCGAGTGCTACAAGCATCGCCGCGACGTGATGCTGGAGACCATGGAAAAGGAGTTCCCGCCTGAGGCAAAGTTCACCCACCCGGATGGCGGCCTGTTCACCTGGATCGAGCTGCCGGATTACATCGACACCAAGGAAATGGCATCACAGTGCCTGGAGCGGAATGTCGCTTACGTTCCCGGCGAGGGCTTCTTCCCGAACGGCGGTCACGACAACTGCATCCGCCTGAACTACAGCTGCATGCCGGACGAAAAGATCGTAAAGGGCATGACCATTCTCGGCGAAGTCATCAAGGCAAACATCAAGAAGTAAGATTTCTGAGTAAAAAATTCCCCTCCGGTGGAGGGGAATTTTTTGTACATGGGTAAACGCTCCGTAGAGTCGGCAAAAAACCGTAATTCCACAACACGTCGGTTGCGCGGCCGGACGAATTTGGTGTATGCTTGTAGCATCCGGGAGGTGCAACACATGGATGCAAAAAAGTTGGGGCTTTTCATTGCGCAGCTCCGAAAAGAAAACAATCTGACGCAGGCCGAGCTGGCCCAAAAACTGCAAGTGACCGACAAGGCCGTCAGCAAATGGGAGCGCGGCGTGGGGCTGCCGGACATCAACACAATCGAACCTCTGGCAAGTGCTTTGGGCGTCAGCGTTCTGGAAGTCATGAAAGCGGAACGGCTGACGGAAGACATCTCACGGGAAGACGCTTCCGCCGTGCTGACGGACACGTTCCATCTTGCGCAGCAGCAGCGAAAACAGGCACGGAAAAACACCGTAGCAATCATCGCCGGGGGCATCTGCGTCCTTGGGATTATCCCGATCGCGCTGCGGATCAATAACTCCGGCTTTTTCAACATTGGGAGCCTGCTGTTGGGGCTTGCCGCATGGATTACGGGCGCGTGCGCCATCGGCGCATCCAAGCGAAAGCCGTATCTTCTCTCCGCCATCAGCTTCAGCGCCTGTCTGACCGCACTGTTCCTTCAATTGCTCGAAATCAAGCATCGAATACAGATCAACAATCTTACGGCAATTATGGACACCATGGAATTTTTGGTCTGCAGTTCCTTGATTCTGATTCTGGTCACGATTCTTCTGAATCTGATCGCCTTTGTCAGCGGCTCCAAAAGAATTTCAGAAAAGTAGCGTATATCAAGAACGCTTCACAGCAGATGCCGCTCCAGAAACATGGCGACGCCGTCTGCTTCATTGGACGATGTTACAAAGTCGCACGCGGCCTGAACCTCCGGCGCGGCGTTGCCCATTGCAACACTTGTCCCAGCGGCAGCAAGCATGGCCAGATCATTGGAACTGTCCCCAAACGCGACCGTATCCTCAATCGGGACATGCAGGTAGTCTGCCAGAAAGTGCAGCGCATTTCCCTTATTTGCATTTTTCCAGTTGAGCTCCAGATTGTTTCGAAAAGACGACGTAACGGCAATGTCTGGAAATTGCACCGCAATCTCCTGCGCTGCCGCGCTGCGCTCGTCCATATTCCGAAAGCAAAGCTGAACCTTCTGGACCGTCTCCGCCCGGCCTTGGATGAACGCCCGCAGATTTTCGACCGGTGCGCGCGTTTTTTGGATCAGCTGAACCACTTCCTCGTCTGCGTTGTAATATCGCACACGCTCCAAAAAATCGCGGTCTACCCAGCCGGTATTCTGCCAGTAGCAGTCGTACATTGCGTCATAGCGCGCGACAAATTCGAGCAGATCCAGTGCGCGGTTCTGTGGAATCTCTTCGCAAAGCAAGGTTTGCTGCTGTTGGACATCGGAAACGTTGGCGCCATTGATGGAAATTACATAGCGCACAAATGGGAACGCCAGCACCTGCTCCGGAATGGCTTTCAGCGCGCGTCCCGTCGCCGGGACGATCCAGCAGCCCTGCGCAGCCGCTGCCTGAAGCGCCGCGTAATTCCGCGGCGAAACCATTTTTTCACCGTTGAGCAGCGTTCCGTCCAAGTCAATTGCAAGAATCTTCATATTACAGTCTCCAAAAGCTGAGATCGTGCGGGCTGTTCGGGCCCCGCTTATATGTGTACTATACCGCTGCATTTATGCGTGGTCAAGCCTGTCTGCAAGCCGGTTTGTCCTCCCCGTTCTAAGGAAGCAGTTTCTATGCTCATCGTCATTCTTTTCAGCCTGTCAGAAGCCATATCAGAGCTTTCTTTTAGCACGCGTCCGCTATAACCGCAAAGCCAAACAGAATGTTTTCTTTCTGGAATCCCAACTGGCATCTTGACAGGTGGAATTTTATATTGTATAATTTGCACAGTTGAAAGTAGTTCAACAGGCACAAGCAGCTCGAGGGGGGCTGTTTTGGCGAAACGGGAGTTCCTTTTGATACGAGAAAAATCCCTGCAATCCCAGGATTGCAGGGATTTTTCTCATTTTGCGCAGATCCGGAAATCATGGGAGCGCTGAAAAAAGCCCTGTAATCATTGAGATTACAGGGCTTTTTCTTGGTGGAGACTAATGGGCTCGAACCATCGACCTCATGCGTGTGAAGCATGCGCTCTAACCAGCTGAGCTAAGCCTCCATACAGCGCGAAGCGCTGAGCTGTGGTGACCCGTACGGGATTCGAACCCATGTTACCGCCGTGAAAGGGCGGTGTCTTAACCACTTGACCAACGGGCCATAAATTGGGATGCCAATTTGGCATCCCATGGTAGCGGCACCTGGATTCGAACCGGGGACACTTCGGGTATGAACCGAATGCTCTGGCCAACTGAGCTATGCCGCCATATCGGCGCGTTGAGCGCCAAACGCAAGGAGCATTGTATCAAACAATGCCCCTTTTGTCAACAAGTTTTGCCTCGATTTTTAATTTTTTTGCGGCAGATATTCCATCGGAGACACACTCTCGCCGTTCAGAGAAACGGACAAATGCAGGTGACTTTCCTGCGCCGATTCGCAGGCTGCCGAGGCGCCAACCGAGCCGATGGTGTCCCCCGCTGCAACTGCGTCGCCCACATAGACCGTCGGGATCTCCTCCAGATTGGAGTAGACGCACTGCAGGCCGTTTCCGTTTTCAATGATGACGGTCGTACCGTACAGATCGTCGTAATAGACCTTGGTGACTGTGCCGGAGGTCATTGCGGACACAGGCGTGCCGAACTCCGCTGCAATATCCACGCCGTCGTGCGTGCGCCAGTCGGACATCGTCTTGTCATACAAAAGCGCCGTCATGCTGTAGGGATAGATGATCTCCCCTTCCACAGGCCAGACGTAAGACGCTTCCGCTGCTGCCGGCGCTTTCTCATCCTCCGGGACTTTTTCCGGTTCCTGTGCCGGAGCCGTTGTGGGCGGAACCGGAGTCACTTCCGCCGGGGTTGGCTGGGGGGTGACGGCGCTGAGCACCGACGTGGAATTCTGCCCCTCGTTCGGAGCCATAGCCTTTGTTCCGGACAGCAGAGACCACGCGGAAACGCCGATGATCGCCGCACACAGAACAAGGACTATGTAGAAGCCCCTGCCCTCGATAAAGTGCTCCAGCTTCTTGCCGAAGCTTTTCTTGGAATCCATTCTGTTTCCCTCCATGAAAAAAGGTGTTTACACGGCTAGTATCGCCTGTGCAAACACCTTTTATACATTTCAGGAAAATTTATTGCTTTACTTTTTGATGCTGAAAAATGCGTCCTTGCCGGGGTACTGCGCCACGTCGAACAGCTCGTCCTCGATGCGCAGAAGCTGGTTGTACTTCGCAACGCGGTCCGTTCTAGACGGCGCGCCGGTCTTGATCTGGCCGGCGTTGACGGCAACGGAGATATCCGCGATCGTGGTGTCCTCCGTCTCGCCCGAACGGTGGGAGACGACGGCGGTCCAGCCCGCTCTGTGCGCCATCTGGATGGCGTCGAGCGTCTCGGTCAGGGTTCCAATCTGGTTGAGCTTGATGAGCACGGAGTTCGCCGCGCCCAGCTCGATTCCCTTCTTGATGCGCTGCACGTTCGTGACAAACAGGTCGTCGCCGACGAGCTGAATCTTGTCGCCCAGACGAGCCATCAGCATCTGCCAGCCTTCCCAGTCATCCTCGGCCATGCCGTCCTCCAGAGAGATAATCGGGTATTTCTCCACGAAGTCCGCATACATGTCGACCATTTCCTGACGGGTCATGACGATGCCGCGTTTCGGCAGATGATAGCAGCCGTCCTCGGCGTTGAACCACTCGGAGCAGGCGCTGTCGATGGCGATCATGAAGTCGTCATACGGCTTGTAGCCCGCAAGCTCAATGGCCTTGACCAGCGCCTTGAGCGCGTCCTCGTCGCTGTCGAGGTTCGGGGCATAGCCACCCTCGTCGCCCACGCCGGAGGCAGGAACGACCTTCTTCAGCACATGGAAAACCTCAGAGCACATGCGCAGCGCTTCCCGGAAGTTCTCCGCGCCGACCGGCATAATCATGAACTCCTGAATATCGACGTTGCTGCCGGTGGCGTGCGCGCCGCCGTTGAGCACGTTCATCATCGGCACCGGCAGGGTCTTGGCGTTACAGCCGCCAATGTAGTTGTACAGGCTTTGGCCCGTGGCGGCGGCGCCGGCCTTCGCGCAGGCGAGGGACACGCCGAGAATGGCGTTCGCGCCCAGACGGGTCTTGTTGGGCGTGCCGTCCAGCTCGATGAGCAGCTTATCGATCGAGGTCTGATCGAGCACGTTCAGCCCCATCAGCGCCTCGGCAATCTCAACGTTGACGTTCTCCACCGCCTTGAGCACGCCCTTGCCCAGATAGCGGCTCTTGTCGCCGTCGCGAAGCTCACAGGCCTCGTAAATACCGGTGGATGCGCCGGACGGGACCGCCGCGCGGCCGACCGTGCCGTCGTCGAGCGTAACTTCCACTTCCACGGTGGGGTTGCCGCGGGAATCGAGAATCTCTCTTGCGCTGACATCAACAATTTCAAAATAATCCTTCATAGCGTACTCCTTTTATCATTCTTGCAGAATCAGGCTCTCGCCTGTCATCTCTTTTGGCTGCTGCAAATCCATCAGATCCAGAATCGTCGGAGAAATATCGGCCAGACGCCCGCATTTGCGCAGGTGCGCCTCCCGGCCGACCAGCACAAACGGCACCAGATTCGTCGTGTGCGCAGTGTTGGTACTGCCATCCGGCTCGACCATGCGGTCGGCGTTGCCGTGGTCGGCTGTGATGAGGAGCGTATAGCCCATTTCCCGGGCAACCGCAACGATCTCGCCCAGGCACTGGTCTACGCACTCCACAGCTTCGACTGCGGCCTGCATCACACCGGTGTGGCCAACCATGTCACAGTTGGCAAAGTTGCAGATAACGAGGTCATATGCGCCCGTACGCATCCGCGCGACCAGCTCGTCCTTGACCTGCACCGCGCTCATTTGCGGAATGAGGTCGTATGTGGGAAACTCCCGCGGCGACGGAATCAGCACGCGGTCTTCGCCGGGGTACTGCGTCTCGCTGCCGCCGTTAAAGAAAAACGTCACATGCGCATACTTCTCTGTCTCTGCGATGCGAAGCTGGCGCAGCCCCTGCGCGCTGATGAGCTCGCCCAGCGTGGCGTGCAGCTCCTCCGGCGGGAAAGCGATCGGCAGCTCCGAGAGCTTCTCGTCGTAGCGCGTGGTGCAGACGTAGTGCAGCGGGCAGACCATCTTCCTGCGCTGGAATCCGTCGAAATCGCGCTGCGTGAGCGCGTAGGTCATCTCTCTGGCGCGATCGGGCCGGAAGTTCATGAAGATCACGGCATCCCCGGTCCGGATCATGCCGTCCGGGTCACAGACCACGGGCTGGACGAATTCGTCTGTCACGCCATCGGCATAGCTTGCCTCCACAGCGTGTACGGGGTCGGCGTCCTGCCGCCCTTCTCCGCAGACGATGGCATTGTAGCCCGCCTCGATGCGCTCCCAGCGCTTGTCGCGGTCCATGCCGTAAAACCGGCCCTGCAGCGTGGCGATTTTCCCCGTTCCCAGCTCGTCACAGTAGTCCCGAAGCTGGCGGACATAGCCCGCGCCGGTCGAGGGGCCGACATCGCGCCCGTCGAGGAAGCAGTGGAGGTACACGCGCTCCAGCCCGCGCTGCTTCGCCATCTTCAGGATGGCGAAGATGTGCGTAATGTGGCTGTGCACGCCGCCGTCTGACAGCAGGCCGAGGATATGCAGCGCCTTGCCGCTTTGCACGACGCTGTCCATCGCCTCGGCATAGACGGGGTTTTCAAAAAACGTGCCGTCCGCGATCGCGTTCGTGATGCGCGGCAGATCCTGAAACACCACGCGGCCGGAGCCAATATTCGTATGGCCGACCTCGCTATTGCCCATCTGACCGTCCGGCAGGCCGACGTCCAGCCCGGAGGCGGAGAGCTTCGTGTGCGCGCAACGCTGCAGCAGACCGTCCATCACCGGGGTCTTCGCCGTCCAGATGGCGTTCCCGGCATTCGGTTCCCCAATGCCGTAGCCATCCAGAATCATAAGCGCAACCTTATTCATGCGCATCGCACTGCCCCTGCGCAGTGGCCGCAATGATCTTGGAAAAATCCACGGGCTTGAGCGAGGCGCCGCCGATCAGGCCGCCGTCGATATCCGGCTGCGCAAGCAGCTCACCGGCGTTGCCGGCGTTCATGGAGCCGCCGTACAGGATGCTGATCCCATTCGCAACCTGCTCGCAGAACAGACCGCACAGCATCGCACGAATGGCGGCGCAGACCTCCTGCGCCTGTTCGCTGGTGGCGGTGTTGCCGGTGCCGATGGCCCAGAGCGGCTCGTATGCAACGACGCAGGACGCCGCCTGCTCCGCCGTCATGCCAGCGAAAGCTGCAGCCACCTGATATGCGACATATTCGTGGGTCAGTCCGTTCTCGCGCTGCTTCAGGCTCTCTCCGACGCAGATAATCGGGGTAATGCCGTTGGCCAGCAGGATCTTGGCCTTTTCATTGACCATGAAATCGTCCTCGCCGTGGTAGCTGCGGCGCTCGCTGTGGCCGACGATGCAGTACTGCACGCCGAGATCAGACAGCTGCGCGGCGGAAACCTCGCCGGTGTACGCGCCCTTCTCGTGCTCAGACACGTCCTGCGCACCGACGCCGACAACGCCTTCCGCACAAATCGCGGGGATCAGCGGGAACGGCGCGCAGACCACCACGTCGCAGCAGCGCGCGGCGGGCATGGCCGCCTTCAGCTCGTCCAGATACGGCGCGATCTCGGACACGCGCTTGTTCAGCTTCCAGTTCCCGGCAATGATCGTTTTTCTTCTGATATTCATGACGGTTCTCCTTATGTGATGTTAGAAATTACTTGTCCAGCAGACACGCAACGCCCGGCAGCTCCTTGCCCTCCAGAAATTCCAGAGAAGCGCCGCCGCCGGTGGAAATGTGTGCCATCCGGTCGGCGTAGCCGAGCTTCTCGACCGCTGCGGCCGAGTCGCCGCCGCCGACGATTGTCACCGCGCCGGATTCAGCCAGCGCCTTGGCGATGGCCTCGGTGCCGACGGCAAAGGCCGGGAACTCGAACACGCCCATGGGGCCGTTCCACACGACCGTACCGGCGTCTTTGACCGCGTCGGAGAACAGCTTGATGGTCTCCGGCCCAATGTCGAGTCCCATCCAGTCAGCCGGGATCTCCATGGACGGCACAACCTTGCGGGTGCAGTCCGCAGCGAACGTGTCGCCGATCGCGGTGTCCACCGGCAGCAGAAGGCGAACCTTGCGGTCTGCCGCCTTCTGGATCATCTCACGGGCATAGTCCAGGCGGTCGGCCTCCAGCAGGGACGTGCCGATCTCGCCGCCCTGCGCCTTGAGGAACGTGTAGGCCATACCGCCGCCGATGATGATGGTGTCAGCCTTTTCGAGCAGGTTGTTGATGACGCCGATCTTGTCCGAAACCTTTGCACCGCCGAGGATGGCAACGAACGGGCGCTTCGGATCGTCGAGCGCCTTGCCCATGACGGACAGCTCCTTCTCCACGAGCAGGCCGGCGTAAGCCGGGAGGTATGCCGCAACGCCTGCGGTGGAGGCGTGCGCTCTGTGCACAGTGCCGAACGCATCGGAGACATACAGCTCCGCCATGTCGGCCAGCGCCTTGGCGAATTCGGGGTCGTTCTTTTCCTCGCGCGGGTCAAAGCGCAGGTTCTCCAGCAGCAGGAGCTGACCCGGCTGGAGCGCGGCGGCTTTGGCCTTTGCGTCCTCACCAACGATATCCTTTGCAAAGATGACGTCCATACCGAGCAGCTCGGACAGGCGCTGGGCGACGGGTGCGAGCGTGAGGCTCTCTTTCCATGTTCCCTTCGGCTTGCCGAGGTGAGAGCAGGCGATCACAGCCGCGCCGTGCTCCAGCAGGTAGCGGATCGTCGGCAGCGACGCGACAATGCGCTTGTCGCTCGTGATCGCGCCGGTCGTCTTGTCCTGCGGGACATTGAAGTCGCAGCGAAGCAGCACCTTTTTGCCGCTCAGCTCAGCGTCGCTCACCGTCATCTTGTTGTAGTTCATAGTAGTTCCTCCTAATATGAATTTTCGTGCAGCGCACAAATCGGTGTCAAGTCAATTTTAATCGGGGAATTGCAGGTTGATCTTCTCCAGCTCGCCCTGCTGCCGGAGCGCTTCATAGCACAAAATGGCCGCGGAATTGGAGAGGTTCAGGCTCCGCGCCTCTGCGCGCATCGGGATGCGCAGACAGCGATCTGCATAGCGCTCGCGCAGCCATTCCGGCAGTCCCTTGGTCTCCTTGCCGAACATGAGCGTGACATGCTCCGTCGAAAGGTCTGCGTCCACGTAGCTGACCTTCGCCTTCGTCGTCAGCAGCCAGAGATTAGCATCCCCGTTTTTTTCAAAATACTCCCCGATATTTTCATACACGGAGATGTCCACCAGATGCCAGTAGTCCAGCCCAGCGCGCTTGACTGCCTTGTCGGAAATGTCAAAGCCAAGAGGCTTGATCAGATGCAGCCGCGAGCCGGTGCAGGCGCAGGTGCGCGCAATGGCGCCGGTGTTGTTTGGGATTTCGGGTTCCACCAATACGATATCGACCATGCCGGGTTCCTTCCTGCCGTTAATTTTCCAGTGTTATTGTAGCGCGTCAATCAAAATTTTTCAATCCTGTGAAATGTAAACAGAATAGAAATTTTCCGCAATTCTCTCTGGATGGATTGCACATCCTGACAAAATTCTTTATAATGGGGGCGAATTGTTCGGAATCGAGGAATGGTCATGTCACCCTGCAGTCTTTGTCCGCGCCGCTGCGGTGCGGATCGCGCCGCCGGCCAAACCGGCTTTTGCGGCGCGCCGGAGGCGC
>ULWX01036494.1_pt1 | contig 22680 bp, 23 predicted proteins | sample 1960851 | NCBI WGS metagenome assembly ULWX01 (sample SAMEA4835826, study PRJEB28245) | human gut metagenome | biome: gut microbiome; material: fecal sample | place: Denmark | collected 2008 | reverse complement strand
TCTCGCTTACGCTCGCCAGCTCTCCCAGAGGGAGAGCCAAGTCATTGCCGCGACAACTTCCGATTTATCGACCTGATTTTATCACACCCGCCGGTATGACACAAGCTGTAAATCTGCAATCGTCATCTTCCCTTTTTCATTAATTTGTGCTAAAATACCGCGTATTCAATCTACGATTTAGCAGGTGCATGCTATGAACAGAGAAAACGCCGCCCGGCTGAGCGTCATCGGCTCGATGCTGATTTATGGCACTATCGGCGTCTTTGTGCGCTATATCCCCATGCCCTCCGCAGTCATCGCCATGGCCCGGGGGCTTATCGGCGCGCCCTTTCTGCTGCTGGTGCTTTTTATAAAGCGCTCCCGCCCGGATATGGCGGGCATAAAGCGCAATCTCTCCCTGCTGCTTGTGCTGGGCGCGCTGCTGGGTACAAACTGGGTGCTGCTCTTTGAATCCTATCGGTACACGAGCGTGGCCGCCGCCACCTTGTGCTATTATTTAGCGCCGATTCTGCTTGTCGCCGCCTCCCCGTTTTTGTTTAAGGAGCGTCTGAGTGCGCGCAAGGTTCTCTGCGTTTTAGCGGCGCTTGTGGGTATGGTGCTCGTCTCCGGCGTGCTTGGCGGCGGCGCTCCCGGCTCTGAGCCTGTGAAGGGCATGGCGCTTGCCGTCGGTGCGGCGGCGATGTATGCCTGCATCGTCGTCCTCAACAAAAAGCTCAGCGGCATCTCCGCCTATGACAGGACGATAAGCCAGCTTGCGGTGTCCTCTGTGGTGATGCTGGTGTATAATCTTTTCAGCGGCAGCCTGAGCGCCCTTTCGCTGGACGGCCTCGGGTGGATAATGCTGCTCGTTGTCGGCATTGTGCACACAGGCCTTGCGTATTTTCTGTATTTCGGCTCAATGGAGGCGCTGAGCGCGCAGACGCTCGCCATCTTGAGCTATATCGACCCTGTGACGGCGGTGCTGCTCTCGGCGCTGCTGCTCAAAGAGCCGCTAGGTGTCGGCGGCGTCATCGGCGCGGTGCTTATTCTCGGCTCTGCCGTGATAAGCGAGCTGCCCCTGAAAAACAAGGAGGAACAAAAATGACCGTATTCAGACAAATGCGCCGTGCGCGCCAGCAGCTTGATGAAAACAGCGCAGTTGCCCTGCTTGAAGCGGGCAGCAGCGGCGTCCTCGCCCTTTATGGTGACGAGGGATATCCCTACACACTGCCGATAAGCTATGTTTACGCTGACGGCTACATATATTTTCACTCTGCCCTCACCGGGCACAAGATTGACGCTATAAACCGCTGCGACAAGGCGAGCTTCTGCGTTGTGGCGCAGGATAATGTCCTGCCGGAGAAATACACCACGGCTTATAAAAGCGTCATCGCCTTCGGGCGCATCCGCATTATGAGTGAGGAGGAAAAGCTCCCTGCGGTCTTGAAGCTTGCGGAAAAATATAATCCCGGCCATCTTGCCGAGAGCCGCGCCGAGGCTGAGAAGGGCATAAAGGCCATGCACATGCTGGAGCTTAAAATTGAGCATTTGACCGGCAAGCAGGGCAAAGAGCTTTTGAATTGACTTTTTCGTCCGGACATGGTATTATTTATGAACGCTATGGAGGGTTACCGAAGCGGTCATAACGGGGCGGTCTTGAAAACCGTTAGGGCAGTGATGTCCACAGGGGTTCGAATCCCTTACCCTCCGCCATAAAAGGACGGCTATTTTGATAGAATAGCCGTCCTTTTACTTTTGCCTTGAAAGCCTTTGATTTCGAAGGGTTCGCGTGTTTCATAGACAATACGAAAGCCGCTGGATAAGGTATAATAAATTGCGCAAATTTAGAAAGCAAAAAAGAGAGACATAGTTTGCAGACTCTGGTAGAATGAAGTCACCACACACCATTCTGAAAGGAGAAAGCAAACTATGTCCGAGAAGATTGTACAGCTAAATGAGGAAGTAATCAAGGGGCAACTGAAAGAATTGGTTCGCGGCAGTGTGGAGGAAACCCTGAATGAACTGCTGGAAAAGGAGGCGGAGTCGCTGACGCAGGCCGCCCGCTATGAGCGCAGCGAGGCCCGTCAGGGCTACCGCAGCGGTCACTACGACAGGAACCTTACCACGACCTCCGGTGACGTTACGCTCCACGTCCCCCGGCTCAAGGGCGTGTCCTTCGAGACGGCCATCATCGAGCGGTATCGCCGCCGGGAAAGCAGCGTGGAGGAGGCCCTCATTGAGATGTACCTGGCGGGTGTCTCCGTGCGCCGGGTGGAGGACATCACGGAGGCACTGTGGGGCAGCAAGATCTCGCCCACCACCATCAGCGAGCTGAACAAGAAAGCCTACGTCCACATCGAGGATTGGCGGAATCGTCCCTTGCAGGGCGGGCGGTATCCGTATGTCTATGTGGACGGCATCTACCTACGCCGCAACTGGGGCGGAGAGTACGAAAATGTTGCTGTTTTGGTGGCGATCGCAGTGAACGAGGACGGGTTCCGTGAGGTTTTGGGTGCCGCCGAAGGCATGAAAGAGGACAAGGCCAGCTGGGTCAGTTTCTTCCAATGGCTTCGTGGACGCGGCTTGGATGGCGTAAAGCTCATCGTCGGCGACAAGTGCATGGGGATGCTGGAGGCCGTGGGCGAGGTGTTCCCAGACGCCAAACACCAGCGCTGCACGGTGCATTTCTACCGCAACGTTTTCTCTGTTGTGCCAAAATCCAAGGTAAAAATTGTAGCGAAAATGCTCAAGGCGATCCACGCGCAGGAGAGCAAAAAGGCGTCCCGCGAGAAGGCAAAGGCCGTGGTTTCTGAGCTGCGCGCCATGAAACTGAAGGAGGCCGCCAAGAAGGTCGAGGACGGCATCGAGGAGACGCTGACCTACTGCGATTTTCCCAGCGAGCATTGGACGCGCATCCGTACCAACAATGTGATCGAACGGCTGAACCGGGAGATCCGCCGCAGAACCCGCGTGGTGGGGACGTTCCCTGATGGCAACTCCGCCCTGATGCTGGTTTGCGCCCGGCTCCGCCATGTGGCGGGCACCCAGTGGGGCAACAAGAAATACATGAATATGAAGCACTTGGAGGCGGCTCTGGACGACGTCTCTATTGCCGGCTGACTTCACTCAGCCGGAGCCTGCAAATAAATTTGCGCATAAATCTTGACGGGACCCTCCATTCAGGCGCGGGCACTCGAACTGTTCCGCGCTCATACGAAGGAACTTGAAGAAAAATATTGGCGTTAAAAAACCAGCGTGGCTAAAAAAGTCACGCTGGTTTTTTGCGTACACGCCGCCGGAATTCCGGTTCTTTTCATCAGTCCAGCAGGCCGTATTCGGCCTTGAGCTGCAATATGCGCAGGACGCTCTCGTCGATGCGCACCTCGCTTATCTCCCCGGCGCGAACCGCGTTCAGGACGCCGTCGAAGGACGCGGCGTAATCATACGGCATGAGGATTATATCCGCCCCGGCCTTGACCGCGAGCACGGCGCTTTCGGCGGGGCTGTAATTCTTGGTTATCGCGCCCATGGCGAGCGAGTCGGTGATTATCACGCCGTCATAGCCAAGCTCCCCGCGCAGTCTCTGTGTAAGCAGCTCGTATGACAGCGAAGCGGGCAGCCCGTCATCCGTGACCTGCGGCAGAGTGATGTGCGCCGCCATCAGCATGTCCGTCCTATCGAGCACAGACTCAAATGGGATAAGCTCGCAGTCCAGTATCTCCGCCCAGCTTTTGCCGAGCGAGACATAGCCGTTGTGCGAGTCGCCGGTCGTGTCGCCGTGGCCGGGAAAATGCTTGACGCATGTCATTATGCCCGCGCTGTGTAGCCCGTCCACCGCCGCCCCGGCCATTACGGCAACCTGCTCCGGGTCACTGCCGAAGGCGCGGCTGCCGATTATGATGTTGTCGGGGTTGGAATTCGTATCCGCCACCGGTGCGAAGTCGAGGTTGAAGCCGTACTCGCGCAGATATTCCCCGATGGACGCGTACATATTGCGCACGGCGTCCTCGCCCGCGGCGGCCTCGGCCTGCGCCCCGTCATATCTAGGCACATCGAAGGCTGCGGAACCGGCGACGCGGGACACCGCTCCGCCCTCTTCGTCGGTCGCAATGAACGGCGCGCAGTCGGATTCATCTCTCAGCGCCGAGATAAACGCGTTGAGCTGGTCGGGATCCTGAATGTTTTTTCCGAACAGGACGAAGCCCCCCGCCGGGCGCAGACTGAGCTGTGCCGCCATATCCCCGTTCAGCGCCGGCACGCCGTACTGCGACGCGTCGTGAACCTGCGCAGGCGTCAGCCCGGTGTCCAGCGATTCGGGGCGGATGATGAACAGCTGGCCGACCTTCTGTTCAAGCGTCATGCTGTCAAGCAGCGTTTGTGCGGGATCAGCCGCCGTATCTCCGCCGGAGACGTCCGGCGTGTCGCTCGGCGCGATTATTATCTCGGCGCTGCCCGGACTCGGCTCGGTCGTGGGTACAGGCACAGGGTCAGCTGTACCGCAGGCCACGAGGAGCAGCAGCGCTAGCGCGGCAATGAATGCAGAGAGTTTTTTCAAGGCTATGCCTCCAGAATGCAAGAATGGACAGTTTATATTATAAGCCAATATTCCCCCGCTGTCAAGCGCCGCGCGGGCGGTGTAGCATATGCCTCACAGTTGAATCACTTCTCCACCTTGGGCATTTACAATGACCACTTTGAGTAGCTCCGTATAAATAGCCCGCTTCATATCCTGCACATCTTTATCAGCAAGGTTCTCTTTATAAGCATCACACAGGTTCCCGTTATCACTCTCCCGCATAAAGCGATTTATAGCTTTTATCAAATCTTTACTGATTTGCCGGATGTCATCATCTTGTAGAGCGAATTGACCACGCTTTTTTGAAAAATGTGCTGTACTCTTATTGATAAAGGTTCTCAGTGTGTCGTCCATCTCAACGCTTAAATCCTTTTCTACCGACAGAAAGTCTCTGTAAATCAAATCATCAGGGTACCTGGCTTTTTTGTATTGGAAAAGAAATCGCATAATGTTCGAATGTGCACGCGCCTGCTCTCCAGGAAAATATTGTGCAGCATTTTATTACTATTTGAGTCGTACAGCGTGACATACAGGAACGTCGCAAACTCGGCGAATACCTGTCCCAATTCATTGTCCAGTTCTTCAAGATATTCTGCCATATTAGCCCTCCTGCAGACTAAGGTAGCAAAAAAGCTTCCGGTTGCCATTCTACCATTATTCAGGGCTACTGTAAATACAGAGCATTATGCTAGGTTTGAAACCGCAACACTATATGTAACAGACTATGTGGCAAATGGGAGCTTCGCATCACTACGCGAGAATGTAAAAACATACAAAGAAGAGAACTATGCGCTCATGGTCAAGACGCAGGATTTTTCGAATGATTTCACCCGTGGGCTGACATACACCGACCAAAAAGGATTTGATTATCTACAAAAATCCAGACTGTATGGTGGCGAGCTCATGCTCAGCAACATAGGAGCATCTATCGGAAAAGCATTTATTATTCCGACAATGAATATTCGTATGACCCTTGCTCCTAATGCGATTGTTGTCAAATGCTTAGATGCTACGAAAAAGCCAAGGCACAGCTTGAGCAACTCCGCACCACAAAGGCTGAACGGGAAGCCCAGGCAGAAGCCATCGGAGCGTTTATGTTTGAGGTGCAGGAATTGGATGCCCTCACCGAGTTTGACGAAAAGCTCTGGCTCACCATTATCGACACGATAACCGTCCACGCCGACGGACGGATGACCTTCAAATTCCAGGGCGGTACAGAAATCGAGGCGTGAGTCCCAACAAAAATGAAAAGACCGCAGGTTTCAACGCCTGCGGTTTATTGCTGTCCCCACGGGTAGAGTAATGCACCCCCTAAAGCCGTGGTTGCACCCCCCTAAAATCAAAAATGCACCCCCTCCAAACCGTAATTGCACCCCCTTAACGGGTTTCTATCAAAATTAGAGTCATTTGCCAGCGTCAAAACAACACCATCGGTCAATCGGCCGCCGCAAGCGGCGTCAGATCGACCGATGGTGTTGTTTTTCCTTTTCCAAATCGAACCCGCTTCGCTGATGAAAAATGAATAATTGCGGTGTCCCTGCGGACAGCACAAAAAAGCCCCCTTATGTAGTAACTTCATTTTCCTACATAAGGGGGTATTGTCTGCTGTCCGTTTTTTCTGGAACAGCACATTTTCTCTTTGTTATCTCTCATTGAGCAGTTCGCTGCCTTCCTGCACGACGCTTCATCGCCAAGCTTCCTCACGCCGCAAGTTTATCGCTCAGCAGCCTTGCGCTCAAGTCGTCCACCACATGCTCTATGCGGCCCGGCCCAAAGGGGCTTTGCAGGCCCCCGGCCTCAACGGTGTCGATAAGCCCGGGATACTCTCTGTCAAGGATTTCAATGTATTTCTCCAGTCCCGCGCCCTTGTCCGCCTGCTCGAGTTCATACACCTGCATGGCAATGTCGTTTGAGACGGGGTAGGAAATGACATAAAAGGGCATCTCAAAAAAGTGGCTTATATCCGACCAGCTCATGGCGTAATAGCCCTCGTTCACGCCGTCATAATAGCCGTACTCCTTCGCAAGCTCGAGCGACAGCTCATTTAGCATCTCGGTCGAAAGCTCCTCCGGGTCGCAGGAATACACCCTGCTCTCAAACTCCGCAAACGATGCCTGCTGGACATATAAATCCAGCGTGTCGAGCATTTTCAGGCGCCTGATATTATCCAGCGTCTCCTCGTCCATGGCGCTGTCAAAATAGCCCAGCAGGAGATACTCCATCCCCTGCGAGAAGCACTCGGACACGTCGATAGTCTCGGAGGCGTTATAGTTGACATAGGCGTCCACATAGTGCCCGAACTCGTGGGAGAGGCTGAGTATATCCTCCACATCCCCCTCGGGGTTTAAAAACAGGAAGGGCGCTTCATAGTCGTTGAGATAGCTCTGGAAGCTCATGGAGGCCTTCGTGCTGCTCAGGCGCACATCGTAAAAGCCGTGGTCATACATAAAATCAAAGGCCTCTTCAATGCCGCCGCCCACCTGCCTCGCAGCCTGCTCCAGAACGCCGATAAGCTGCTTCTCGCTGACAAGGTCATAGCTGATGGAAGAATACGGGTCGCTCTCCATGACCGCGCGGTAGAGCGGCACCATGTATTCCTTTATATCCGCGACATAGCCCGCCGCCTCTTCGGGGGTATAGTCCCGCTCAAAGTAGTAGTCATACTGCATCTGCTCATAGCTGTCATAGCCCAGCTCCCGCGCCATCTGGGAGCGCACCTTCACAAGCTCGATGTAGATGCGCGCAAATTCCCCGTTATACTTCTCATAATACTGCATGAGCGCGTCGATATACTCATCGTCGTACTTGTCGGCAACATAGTCGTAATAATCCATCTCGCCGTCGGGAGTGTCAATGGTGGGTGAGGCGTTGAGCGCGCGGTACTCGCCCAGGAGCGCCGCCTCCTGCTGCATCAGCGCGACGATATCCTCCCGGTATACGCTCTCGGAATCGTCGGCATAATCCTCGGTAAATCCGGCCCAGAAATACTCCTCTTCCAGCTCCTGCGCCTTGTCGGAGGCCGCCGCCGCGTACAAAAGTTCCTCCATGAGCTGCTGCACACGGGGATAATTATCCTCGGTCCAGGCAAGCTCCTCAGCATAAAAGCTGTCGGTCACGTCCTGCCGGGCGCGGATATAGGCGACGGTGTACATCGTGTCATAGTTATAATACTTCTCGTAGCACTCATCAAGGGCGGCCTCGACCGTCTCCAGATCTCCGCCGTCAGCCATTATCTGCTCCGCCGCCATGACCTTATTCTCAAGCGCGGCGATATACGGGCGGCTGTACTCTATATTTTCAAAGCGCAGCGGCTCTGCCGAAACCTGCTCAATAAAGCTGTCGTGCAGGCTCCTGTCCGAGCCTGAATGGCGGCCCATGACAAAGCCGATGCCCAGCATAATCACCGCCACCAGAAGCGCGAGGCCGATGACTTTTCCGGTAATTCTGCGGCTGCTCTGCTTCTCCATCCAGTCCATCCCTATCCCTCCACAGGCTTTTTTATCATAATAACACATTTATTTGCGCATGGGAAGCGGCAGGAGCTTCCAAAACAGCTCAATTGTTTTTTAACTAACCAAGAAAAGCACCTCCGGCACTTGAAATTACGGTTCAAATCAAATATAATCGAATTATCAATACAAATGAAATGGCCTGTGGAGGTTATTATGAACGAAATCTATGTCACCGGGCACCGCAACCCGGATACCGACTCCATTGTTGCCGCGATGGCCTATGCCAATCTGAGAAACGCCCTGGGTGACAGGGAATACAAGGCCGTGCGCATCGGCTCTGTAAACGATGAGACAATGCGCATGCTCGAGCATTTTGGCTTTGAGCCGCCCAAGTATGTCAAGAATATGCGCAATCAGGTCTGCGACCTGGATTTTGATCGCCCGCCGGAGCTCAACCGCTCCGTCACTATGGACCTTGCCTGGCGCACCATGCGCGACGGGAAGATCGCCACCATGCCCATTTTGAATGACGACGGCACGCTTTACGGCATGCTCTCCGCCGGGGATATCGCCGCCTTCGATATGCAGACGATATATTTCAGCCGTATTGACGAGCTGCCGGTTTTTAACCTTCTGAGCGTGCTCGAGGGTCAGCTTGTCAATGAGTATGGCAGCCTTGTGAACACCGTCTCCGGCGATGTGTTTGTGGCTCTGCCCCAGTCCTATGAGGACCCTGCGATGCTCAAGCCAGAGAGCATCGTCATCTGTGGCAGCCAGCCGGAGCTTATTGACCGGGCGCTGGCCGCGAGGGTCAACTGCCTTATCATCTGCCAGGCGGAGATCGACCCCCGCTGGGCCGAGGGCTCCGAGGGCACCTGCATCATCTCCTCCCCGCTGGACGCCCGCCGTGTCGCCCGCCTCATCTATCAGGCGATACCGGTCATGCGCGTGTGCGAGACAAAGGATATAGTCTCCTTCCACCTGAGCGATTATGTGGACGATGTGCGCGAGGTGCTGTTGAAGAGCCGTTACCGCAGCTACCCGGTGCTCGATGAGGAGGAGCATGTTGTGGGCACCATCTCCCGCTTCCACCTGCTGCGCCCGCGCCGCAAGCGCGTTGTGCTGGTGGACCATAACGAGGCCGCCCAGTCCGTCTCTGGGCTTGACCAGGTGGAGATTCTTGCCATTATCGACCACCACCGCCTTGCCGATATCCAGACCGGCCAGCCCATTGTCGTGCGCAATGAGCCTGTGGGCAGCACCAACACCATCATCACCTCCATGTATCAGGAGCACGGCGTCATGCCCTCCCCCAAGATGGCCGGGCTTATGGCGGCGGCTATCCTGTCTGACACGGTCATGTTCAAATCCCCCACCTGCACAAAGAAGGATATCGCCATGGCCGAGCGCCTTGCCCGCATAGCGCGCATCTCGCTGGACGATCTGGGCAAGGAGCTCTTCTCCGCCTCCGGTGTTGACGACAAGAGCGCGGAGGAGCTGTTCAACACTGACTATAAGCAGTTTCACATTGCCGAGCAGAATATCGGCGTGAGCCAGATAACCTGCGTCGATTCCTCCCACCTTATCGACAGGAAGGACGAATTCATGTCCGTCATGACCAAGCTCAAAGAAAAGAACGAGTATGATATGATCATCCTCATGATAACCGACGTGCTGCTTGAAGGCTCGCACCTGCTCTATGTCGGCAATGACGATATTATTCAGCAGGCCTTCTCCGTCAAGCCCAAGGACAACCATGTGTTTTTGAAGAAGGTCATGTCCCGCAAAAAGCAGATAATCCCCATGCTGACGGCATTGTGGGGATAAAAAAGAATTTCACGCCCGCGAAGCCATTGCTTCGCGGGCGCGGTTTATCGTGCAAAAAAGCTGCCCTCTTAGGCAGCTTTTTTGTATTAGAGTGAAAAAGTCGTTCACTTCTTCACCCTTCACTCTTCACTATTACTTACTCTTTTATCGTCCCGTCGGGATTAAACAGGGGCAGCGGAGCAAGGCAGATGATATCATGCCTCTCGGCAGCCGCGCCCTCAGCGAGAACCGCCATGCGCCCGGCGATGATGCCGCCGGCCTCGGTCACAAGCTCCTCCATCGCGCGCAGGGATTCGCCGGTGGAGATAACATCGTCAATGATGAGCATGCGTTTGCCGCGGATAAGCTCGGCATCGGCGGTGTCGATAACAAGGCGCTGCACGGCCATGGTGGTGATGGACTTGACATTGACCTCAAAGGTGCCGGTCATGTAGGCCTTTGCGCCCTTGCGGGCCAGAAAATACTTGTTCGCGCCGCTCTGCCGCGCCATCTCATACAGCAACGGAATGGCCTTTGCCTCGGGGGCGATGATGTAATCATATTCGGGGGCACGCTTGAGCAGCTCGCTTGCGCAGTGAACGGTCAGCTCCACATCGCCGAACATGACAAAAGCGCCGATGTACAGGTCATCCGCGACCTTGCACAGGGGCAGCTCACGCTTTAAGCCGGCAATGTCCATTTCGTAAGTCATTTCTATTCCTCCTGAGAGTTCATTTTTTCCGTGGAAATTCCACGGCATTCAACGAATAGCATTTTATATCAAATCTCCCCGTAAATCAAGAGCCAAGCGCCGTAAAAGCGAATAATTGGCAAAATAAAGCAAAAAGCCTCGCAGAGTTCGCCGCTCGGAAGCGGCGAATAAAGTTAAAATAAGTTTTTCCCGGGGGCCTGTACCTCGGGAAAAACACTTTGCACGGAGAGAGTGTATTTTTGCCCTACCACGCTGGGCAAAAATGCGCGAAAGAAGTGAAACTCCTCTCTGATTGAAAAGGCTCTGCCTTTTCAATCACAAAAACAAAGAATCGCCCATTTTCATGGGCGACCCTTTGTTTTGGGAGAAAAGAGAGGATTTATAGGAGTAGAAAAGTAGCAATTTTATTGGGTTTCGGACACGGAGTCCGGCTTTGCCTCGTCAAAGGTGATGGTGACAGTCTGGCTCTCACCTGCGCGGTAGAACTCAAGCTCCGCGCTGTCACCGGCGGAATAGTTCTTGACCGCTGTGCGCAGATCGTCATAGCTCTCCACGGTGGCATCACCTACGCCGGTGATAATATCCCCCGGCTGAAGCCCGGCCTTCTCGGCGCAGCTGCCGCTCTCAACGGAGGCGACATACGCGCCAATGGGCATACCGTAATACTGGCTGTACATGGAGTTATATCTGTTATCCAGACTCACGCCCATGTAGGCCTTGCCGGTGACATAGCCCTTGGTAATAAGGTCCTCGGCAATGGCGGCGGCGTCATTTATCGGGATGGCAAAGCCAATACCCTCAACGCCTGTCTCCTCGTATTTCGCGGTAACAATGCCCACGACCTCGCCCTTGCTGTTATACACGGGGCCGCCGGAGTTGCCGGAGTTGACGGCAGCATCCATCTGGAACATATTTATCGCGTCGCCCCCGGTCTTGGTGGCAATCTGCCGATTGAGGGCGCTTATATGCCCGGTGCTCATGGAAAATTCCAGCTCACCAAGGGGATTGCCGACGGGGTAAACCTCATCGCCAACAGAGAGCTTATCACTGTCGCCGAAGGTCACGGCGTCAAGCTTCGCCGCGTCAATCTTCAAAACGGCGATATCGTTTGTGGACTCTGTGCCCACTATGGCGGCCTCATAAGTGCTGCCGTCGTACATCGTCACAGTGACGGGGACCTTGGCCTGATCCGCCTGCTGGACAACATGGTAATTGGTAAGTATATATCCGTCCTCGGAGATTATGAAGCCCGAGCCGCTGACAGGAGACGTCATCACGCCGAACATGCTCTGGTAGCTTACCTCGGAGCTGAGGCTGACCACCTGACGGCAGGCAAGGTCATAAACGCTGTTTGCGCCGATGCCTGTGGCGCTGGTATTCTGAACAGACTGGATGCTCGCGGCGGTGGCCTGATTATCGGCCTCAGCCTGCGCAAGGCGCTCCTCAAGGCCGCTTATCCTGTCGTCAACCCTGCCGCCAACTATCGCCGCACCGGCAGTGCCGCCCAGCAGTGTGCACACAAGGCACATGCAGATGGCTCTGACGACCTTCAGGCCCTTGCCGTTTCTGGGCTTGCGGGGTTTTGGGCTGCGCTCCTGCTTCTCGGGAGGAGTGTAGTATTTTGGGGGAACGGTGTTCTCCCCTGCGGGTACATAGTGCGCATCGGCGTAAATTCTCTGGGTGTAGCCATTTTTATAATGGTATTCGCCGTTGACTCTGTCAGTCTCGCCGCTGCGGCTGTTTTTATCGCCAGCCGCCTCGCCGCCGTCAATGGGGGCGCTGGTTTCCGGCTCGGTGCCCGCCTGTGTCTCCTCAACGGGCGTTTGCTGCCCGTTCTCGGCTGTGGTTTCCACGCCGTCAAGTTCTTCAGGCTCTAACATTTTAAAAGACCTCTTTTTTGCTGTGCTGAGCTTTTTTTGCTCAACTTTTGTTTACGAGCATAATATACCTTGCATTTATGACCTTGTAATGAACAAAAGCTCAAGATTTTTTTAACAAACAGAGCCTATTTTGTGAACACGACGGTTCAGGCAGGTTTATCCAGAATCTCGGTATTGGTTGGAGGGCTTGCTATGCTCAGAGGGAGGCACTCGATGTCGGTGTTCTCCGCTATCCATACGAGCGTGCGCTCGGCCTTGGTGGTCACGGTCAGATATTTGTAATCCCGCAGCACGCCCATGGGCGCTTCCTGGTCTCTGAGACGCAGAGAGAAGTTTATAGACACATTGGTGGTCGTGTTGTAATATTCCTCGCCCCATGTCATCCAATCGAGGCCGAGCGTGCCGTCGGCAATGTCCGGCAGGATACATGTCTCATAAAGCTCCGTCATCTGCTCCGGCGTGAGGCGGACGCTCTCCCCGTAATATTCCTCCGCATCTAAAACCCACTCGAGGGTGGCGTACTCCACCGTGTCCGGGTTTACGGGTATTTTGAGCGCGGTGCGCTCTTCTATGGCCTCTGGGCGGTTGAGAAGCTCCTGCGCCTTGCCTATATCGGAGTCCGGCGAGTTCTGGGCGGCATCGGTGAAGTCCACCTGATACGCCCGCTTTATGATTTTGCCGTTTTTCAGGGTGTATTCAAAGTTAATATAACTCAGATACTCCGCCTGCTCATTCTCCGCCTTGTGAGCCATGATCTGCTTCTGCAGGGTCACTATATCGCGGATATTATCCGGCTGCTCATAAGCGGTTGAATAGTATATACTTGCCCTCGCGATGCTGTCCGGGTCGGGCGTGCGTTTTTCAAAGCCCAAAACATCCAGCTCCGCGCAGGCGACAAAGGCGACTATAATGCATGCGGAGACAATGAAACCTCTCCAGTCCTTCCGAAAGACATCAATGCTCTTGTGGATTATCATCCGTGCCAAGAAATATCCAACGAAAGCGCCCAGAAGCATCAGCAGCAGCTCGCCCCCGGCAGTGGCATAGCCGCGCGTGCCGTAAAAGCACAGAGAGAACAGCGCGTAGGCCGCTACCAGCGCCCCGCCGAAGGTCATGCAGTATTTGAAAACGGGCTTAAGCCACGGGATCGCCACCGTATCGGAGGCGCTCTCCATATTTCTCCTGCGGTAGAGCAGCAGCGCGACGGCCGAGAACGCGATACCGGCCATGCAGTAGGCCGCCGTGATCCCCATTCCGGTGAAAACCATTCGATCGCCCGTGTATTTTAGCCCCACCTCGCTTGTGAGCGTCACCGCTGGGGAGAGCCAGTCGAAAATATGGGTCTGCACCGTCATTCCGTACACAAATTCGCTGAGAATGTGCCGCAGGCAGCCCTCGCATATCCATGCCGCACAGCCCAGCGCAGTATACAACAGCGGCAGCACCAGAATATTGCCGGTGAGCATGGCGCAAAACACCGCAAGGCCGTAGAATGTCACGGTACACATTACCGACACCGCAAGGCGGTTGAGTACGCAAAGCACATCGGATGCGCCCGCGACAGTCAGCGCAAGCATCGTGATAAGCTCAACGACGATATTCGCAGCGATAAGCGGCAGCAGCCCCGTAAGATAGGCGGTCATGAACATCGTGCCGCGCTTTATGGGCAGGGTGTTCATCATGCCGCAGCTCTTGGGGTTATAAAGATAGCCGAACATGGCCATCGCAGCCAGGATACCCACTACAAGAGCCACGCTTATTACCGTGTGGCAATCGCTGTATATTATATTGCCGGCAGCCGACAGCCCCTCCCACGCGCCGTATTCATTGATTCTGAATGTATAGGCGCTATAATTACTCACCGGCAGCAGCAGGAGCATAAGCGCAAAGTAGCTTGTCCACAGCGGCCAGAAGCGCCGCAGCAGATCTCTTGAAACACAGCGGTTAAATAATGAGGTTCTTGATTTCACTGTGGACACCTCCCAGCTCGTATATAAATATCTCTTCAAGGCTCAGGGGCAGAAAATCCATAAACAGCGGCTCGGAGGCGCTCAGCGCCGCCTCAAGCTCTTCGCTGCTGCCGCGCAATATAAGCTGCTGAAGCCGCCCGGTGCTGGAGGAATGGATAATGTTCAGCCCTTCCGGCAGCCCTTTGCCCTCCGGGTAGGCTATCTGAATCTTCACAATGTTCTGCTGAAGGTCGACAAGCTCCCGCTCGATGAGCATCCGACCCTTGTCCATGATGCCGACATAGTCGCACACATCTTCCAGCTCCCGCAGGTTGTGGGAGGAGACAAGCACCGTTGTCCCCCGCTCGGCCACATCGCTCATCAGCAAGCTCCACACCTGCCGGCGCATCACGGGGTCAAGCCCGTCCACCGGCTCGTCAAGAATAACGACTTCCGGCATCTGCGAGAGCGCCACCCAGAAAGCCGCCTGCTTCTGCATGCCCTTGCTGAGCTTGCGTATCGGCTTTTTATCGTCAAGGCCGAACACCTCCCGCAGGCGTTCAAAGCGCTCTCTGTCAAAGTTAGGGTACATGCCCTGATAAAAGCGCGCAAGCTCGCGCACATTGGACTGGGCAAAGTAAAACACATCATCGGGTATGTAGGCAATGCGCTTTTTGACCTCCGGGTTTTCAAAAACCGGCTGCCCGTCTATCAACACCTCGCCCGCATCCTGCCGGTATATCCCCGCAAGATGCCGGATAAGGGTGGATTTCCCCGCGCCGTTCGGGCCGACAAGTCCGTAAACCGCACCCTTCGGCACGCTTATATTCAGGCCTCTCAGCGCCTTGAAAGCGTCGAAGCTCTTGTATAGCTCTTTGACCTGTATCACTTTTTCTCATCTCCTCTGATAGCCTCGATTATCTCCTCGTCGCCGACATTGAGCATCCGCAGCTCCTTCGCAAGCTCCGAGAGCTTAAGCAGCAGCTCCTTTTTCCGGGCGGCGGCGGCCTCGCTCATATCGCAGACGAAGCTCCCCTTTCCCGGCACGGAGCATATATACCCCTCGCTCTCGAGCTCCCGGTACGCCCGCTGTATGGTGTTGGGGTTGATAGCCAGCGACGCCGCCAGCTCCCGCACGGAGGGCATCTTATAGTCCGGCGGCAGCACGCCGGAGAGCATCAGCATCCGGAAATTATCGCGAACCTGCTCATATATGGGCCTGGGATCTCTCAAATTAATTGAAATCAAACACTCAAGCCTCCCTTCACAGTTAATCTGTATCAGTATTATTAGTACACTTAGGATAGCACGGAGTGGACGCTTTGTCAAGTGGCTGTTTAAGAGCAAAGAACGAACCCATCACCCTCGGAGGGTGATGGGTTCGTTCTTCACTTTATCATGTCAATGCCGGTCTGCAAAGTCTCCGCGTCTATTGCGCCGGTGGCCTGAGCTATTGCCCGGCCCTCAGCGTCGATGAAGATCGTGGTGGGCAGGGAGTAAACTCCGTAGGTCGCGGCGGCGTCTCCCTCGGTGTCATAGAATACCGGGAAAACATATTCCTGCTCGGCGATGAGCGTCTGGGCTTTTTCAAGGCTCTCGCGGGAGCTGGTGGTCATGTTGACCATCAGAAACTGCACCTCGCCGCCAAGCTCCTGATACTTATCGTTAAACTCCGGCATCTCCATCTTGCATGGGCCGCACCAGCTTGCCCAGAAGTTGAGGACTATGGGCGTTCCGGTATAATCGGAGAGATGCACCTCGTTCCCATCCGCGTCCATCATCTTAAAATCCGGGGCCATGGGCGGTGTCTCCTCCGGGGCCTCCCCGCTCTGCTCCTCCTGCGCGGTGAGCTGCTGCGCGTCAACACGGCTGCCAAGCGTGTTATAAAGTGCATACGCCCCGCCGATGAGCAACACGAACACCAGTATTAAAGTCAAAAGTCTTTTCTTATCATTCATGCCAAAACCTCAATAAATCTGTATATTGTCCCTGTGGCCATCAGTATGCCGATGAGCACCAGAAATCCGCCGCAGACAGCGTTTATCACCCTGTAATTGCGCTTTATCCAACTAAACGCGCCCTTGAGATAATCAATCAGCACCGCGCTGAGTATGAACGGTATGCCAAGGCCGAGCGAGTATGCCAGCAGCATGATTATCCCCTCCACGGCGTGCGCCTGCTGGGAGGCGAGCATCAGCGCCGAGCCAAGAAACGCGCCGACGCAGGGTGTCCAACCCACGGAGAAAACCATTCCGAAGAGCATCGCCGAGAAAAAGCCCATGTTCTCAGTCTTAACGGCGCGGCTGCTGCCCTTAAAAAGGTTGAGCTTGAACACGCCGAGGAAATTAAGCCCGAAGAATACAACGATAAGCCCGGTGACGGCATTGACAACGCTCTTGTGGCTCTGCAGACGCCCGCCAAGCGTCCCCGCCAGAGCGCCAAGCAGCAGGAAAACCACCGTGAATCCCGCGACGAAGCCCAGCGCGGCCTTGAGCGTTTTCCCGGCGCTGCGCTCTCCGCCGCCGGCAAAATACGTCACATACACCGGCAGCATCGGCAGCAGGCAGGGGGATATAAAGGTTATTATCCCCTCCAAAAACGAGACGAGATATTGCATGCCGCCTTCACTCCTTTTTGGTAACAGCGGAGAGCAGCGCGCCCACGACGCCCATGTAGAGCATAGAGTTTACGGGGCTTGAGGTGATGGCGCAGGTCCCCGTGGGGCAGCCCACCGCAAGATAGTATATAAGACCGGCCAGCGCGCCGCCTATAATGAACAGCGCCGGGCGGATAAGCTTCTTTATTTTCATTATACCACCTCCGGGTGTTTGTTGTCATCAGTATACCCTCCGCGCGGCGGTTTTTCAGTGACAAAATCACGCAGCGGTGCTATAATGCTCAAAAAGGAGGGGACATTCTTGGAGCTTCAGGATTTTTTCCCTGTCTGGGACCAGCTTCGCCCGGAGCAGCAAAAGCAGCTTAGCGAGAGTGCTTTCAGGCGCATTATTCCAAAGGGGACAGCCATACACAGCGGCGGCCTTGACTGCACAGGTCTGCTGCTTATTGAGCGCGGCCAGCTTCGCGCTTATATTCTCTCGGACGAGGGGCGCGAAATTACGCTCTACCGCCTGCTTGAGCGGGATATCTGCCTGTTTTCCGCCTCCTGCATCATGCGCTCCATTCAGTTTGAGGTGACTATCCGCGCCGAGCGGGACACGGAGCTGTGGGTTATCCCGCCGGAAATTTATAAGCAGGCTATGGAGAGCTCCGCTCCCCTTGCCAATTTCACAAACGAGCTTATGGGCGGCCGCTTTTCCGAGGTCATGTGGCTTCTGGAGCAGATACTCTGGAAGCGCTTTGACCAGCGGCTTGCGGGCTTTCTTTTGGAGGAGAGCGCCCTTGAGGGCAGCCGGGAGCTCAAAATAACGCACGAGGCCATCGGCAGCCACATGGGCAACCCCCGCGAGGTCGTGACCCGTATGCTGCGCTATTTTCAGAGCGAGGGGCTTGTCAGGCTCTCCCGAGGGGCTGTGGAGATTACCGACGCCGACCGTCTTGCGGAGCTGGCGCGGTAGATATATTACATGAAGCAAGTAACCGGACATTCCCATTTCGTGGGAATGTCCGGTTATTCTCATTTATCCATGCCGCAGGCGGTGGCGCTTTCCGTGAGGCGGCGGTCGTTCATCACCGCGTCATAGAAGCGGAAGCCCCCCGCGAAGTTATAGCAGTCAAAGCCATAGCCGCTGAGTATCCGGCAGGCGATGTAGCTGCGCAGCCCGCTCTGGCAGATGACATAGACGCGCTTATCCTTATCAAGCTCCCCTATGCGCTCTCTAAGCTCGTCAACCGGGATGTTCTTAAAGCCCTCGACATGGCCGGCCGCGTATTCCGCGGCGGTTCTGGTGTCGAGCCGGGTGACGCTGCCGTCCATGGGCAGGCTGTCAAGCTCAGAGAGCCGCCACTGCTTTACGAGGCCCTCGGCGATGTTTTCCACCATGAAGCCCGCCATGTTCACCGGGTCCTTGGCGGAGGAATAGGGCGGCGCGTAGGCAAGCTCCAGATCCTTCAGCTCCGTGGCCTTCAGCCCCGTGCGGATGGCTGTCGCCAGCACGTCAATGCGTTTGTCAACGCCGTCATAGCCCACAATCTGCGCGCCGAGCAGGCGGTATGTCCCCTTTTCATAGACCACCTTCATGGTCATAAGCTTGCCGCCGGGGTAATAGCCCGCGTGGCTCATGGGCGAGAGAATGACCGCGTCCGCGTCGATGCCGGCCTTTTGGGCATTTGCCTCGTTAATGCCGGTGACTGCGGCGGTCATGTCAAAGACCTTGAGCACGCTGCTGCCTTGACTGCCGGTGTAATGGCTGTCTCTGCCGCAGATATTGTCCGCCGCGATGCGCCCCTGCTTGTTGGCAGGGCCCGCAAGGGCGATGAGCGCGTCCTGCCCGGTCACAAAGTGCCTGACCTGAACGGCATCGCCCACGGCGTAGATGTCCTTGGCGCTTGTCTCCATGCGGTCATTTACAACAATGCTGCCCTTGATGCCCAGCTCAAGCCCCGCCTCCTGCGCAAGCTTTGTATCCGGCGCAACGCCGATTGCGAGCACAACCATGTCCGCGTGCAGCGGCTCGTTATCCTTGAGCAGCACATCGACGCCGCCGTCGCGCTCCTCAAAGCCCTCGACCGTGTACCCCAGCGCGAGCTTCACGCCGCCGCGGCGCATCTCGGCATGGATAAGGGCCGCCATATCCGCGTCAAAGGGGCTCATCAGGTGCTTCGGGCGCTGAACAATGGTGACCTCCATCCCCAGATGCCGGAGGTTTTCCGCCAGCTCCAGACCGATGAAGCCGCCGCCCGCCAGCACAACGGATTTGGGCTTGTTCTCATCGATATAGTCCTTGATGCGCAGGGTATCCTCCACCGTGCGCAGGGTGAAGAGCTTATCAAGCCCCACTCCGGGAAGACGCGGCTGCGTGGGCTTCGCGCCGGGAGAGAGCAGGAGCTTATCATAGCTCTCCTCAAACTCTCTGCCGGTGTCAAGGTCCTTGACAGTGACGGTCTTTTGCTCCGGGTGGATCGCCGTCACCTCGTGGCGCACCTTCACGTTGACTCTGAAGCGCTCAAAAAAGGCCTCCGGGGTCTGGAGCGTCAGCTCCTCCCTGTCCTCGATTGCGCCGCCGATGTAATAGGGCAGGCCGCAGTTTGCGTAGGACATGTAGCCCGAGCGCTCAAATATCACGATCTCCGCCTGCTCATCGAGCCTGCGCAGTCTGGCCGCGGCGGTGGCTCCGCCCGCGACGCCGCCAACTATAACTATCTTCATTTACTTCTCCACCTTTCCCGAATATGCGGAAATTCCGCCGATGTTCTGAACATTTGTGTAGCCTCTGCTCCTGAGCATGCTCACCGCCTGGCGGCTCCGCGCCCCGGACAGACAGTAGACAAAGAGCGGCGTATCCTTGCTCTTTACCGCGCTCTCCACGGCGTCAAGCCTTTGCAGGGGGACGTTCCGCCCGCCGGGGATGTGCCCCTCGGCATACTCCTCCGGCGTGCGTACATCCAGAAGCACCGCGCCGGGAGTGGCCCGGCAGGCTTCAAGGCCCTGATCAATGTCGGGCTGCTTTAAAAAATCGAAGAATCCCATACTTCTACCTCACAGCATGGCGAGTATCTGCGCCTTGGGCCTTGCGCCGACAGCCTGATTGACTATCTTGCCGTTTTTCATGACGACCAGCGTCGGGATGCTCATAACGCCGAACCTGCCCGCGAGCTCCGGCTCCTCGTCGACATTGATTTTGCCGACCTTGATGTCGCTGCGCTCGGCGGCGACCTCGTCCACGATCGGGCTGAGCATACGGCAGGGTGCGCACCAGCTGGCCCAGAAGTCCAGCAGGACGGGCTTATCGGAATTAATAACTTCGCTCTGGAAATTGGAATTGGTAACAGTGAGTATAGACATTTTTTGTTCCTCCATTATTTTTTCTTTGTGGCCTTATCTTACCCGAAATTTTCATGGATTTCCGTGACAATGTCACCTAAAACGGGCGCGCCGCAAAATTGCAGCGCGCCCAATGATATTTGACCTTCGGTCAAGTGATATACGCTTAAAGCGTGTGAAATCCGACCTGCGGTCGGGTGAAATCGCCCCTTTTGGGGCGGTTGAGGTGTCCCTGCGGGACAATTTAATTATTTTGGGCTGTTGCAATGTATTTTGCAACAGCCCCCTGATTTTATTCTTCAATATATTCCAGAATATCTCCCGCGCCGCAGCTGAGAACCTCGCAGATGCTGGCGAGGGTAGAGAAGCGGATGGCTGTGACCCGGTTGTTTTTAATCTTTGAAAGATTAACGTTGGAAATGCCCACCCGCTCGGCAAGCTCATTGAGCGAAATTTTCCTCTCGACCATCATTCTGTCCAGATGAAGCACGATTTTTCCCATATCTTCACCTTAAACCAGTCCGTCCACATCCTGCTCAAGCTCGATGCCGCGGGCAAACACATGCGAGAGCGTGAGCATGACAAAGCCGAGGAAGAAGCCCGCCATATTAAGGCTGGTCTCCACCGCGTCAGCTCCCAGAACGAGGCGCGCGACGATGTTCATCACAAGCCCCACGACGGGGACGGAGATGCAGAAAATGCCCATCTCGCGCAGCATGCGCACATTGTCCTTCTGAAACGGGGTGGAGCTTTCCGAGCGCTTGAGGATGAGATATAGATTGCGGAAAACCATCGCCATCAGGCCCAGGACAATAACGCCGCTGATACCGAAGATAAGAAACACGGTGCTGTCCACCATGCCGTCAACACATGGGGCGGTGATATTCACGCCGTAGACATCCATATCCGCCCAGCCGCGCCCGGCGGTGTCAAGCCCGACAAAATAGCGCACAAGCTGCGGCGCCGCCACCGAGCAGACCGTTGCCGCCGCCATCAGCGCCACACCCACCCAGTGAAACACTTCAACAATTTTCGCGAGCACCTTTGTAATGGAAGGTATTTTATTCATACTTCAGCCTCCTGTTGTTTTGATGGCCTTAGTATAGCTCACATTTTCATGTTTGTCAATAGTTTTTTAATGTTTATCGATAATTATTTTACTTTGTTCGTTAACCACTCGGAATATGTAAGCTGTTTACAAATACAGCTCCACGCCTTTTTCGGGGCGCCTTTTGCTGAGATACCGCCGCAAAATCGGGTCTGTTTCAAAGGACAGCGCCTTCTGCGGGCAGCTTGAAACGCATCTGAGGCAGCGGATGCACCTGCTGTTCGTCACGCCGTTTTTGATGGCATCCATCGGGCAGCCTCGGCCGCAGACATTGCAGCCGGTGCAGCTGTCCGCGCGAATTATCCTGACCGAAACGCGGCTGCGCCAGCCGGGCAGGAAATCCGCGAAAACGCTCTTTCGCTTTGCGGGAATTACCGCCTCTCTGGGGTTTATGATTCTCTCAAAAAGCGGCTCCAGGGCCGCCTTATCAAAATCGGCGCTCCCGCTCAAAAATGTGTGCCCGATGGGGACGCAGGCCCCCGCGATGACTCTTCCGCGCACAAGCCCTTCTGCCTCCGAGAGCACATTGCCCCAGGAAATTTTCCCGTAAGCTGCAATAAGCGCAACGCTTTCGGCCTTGAGATTTTTCAAGAAGCGCCTCACAGGCTGCGGAATGTTCTGGCAGTATACCGGGAACATGACAAGCGCGGTTTCGCACTGTGGCTGTGCTTTCTGCTCAATCATACACACCCGGCATCCGAGCCGCCCCGCCATATATTCCGCGACGCGCAGGCTGTGCCCGCTGCCCGTAAAGCAGAATACCCCGGTCATTCTTCTCCCTCCAGATACGCGCGCATCAGCGCACACTCCGGTATCTCCTCCAGCGAGAAGCCGAGGAGGTTTTCCATCTCGTAAATTGTCTCCTCCCGGCTGCGGCCGCAGCTTCGGCTGGCAAGGGAAATCTCAAGCGCGCTGAAGGGAATCATCCTGCTTTTGCAGTGATAAAAACGCAGAAACTGCGTGTAATCCTTGCACTTTTCAATTTTGCAGCTTGTATGGAGCGCCTTTTTGTTCTCCTCCGGCGCGACCCAGCCGCACTCGCTTATGAGCACCTCCTTGACCTTGTTCCAGTCGTATGTACCGCCGAAAATCTTGTCCAAATCAAAATGGACAAACGCCGGGACATTCCCCGACCAGGACGAGCGGCGTATGCTTCTTTTAAGCGGCGGCAGCAGCTCCGGCACAGCGTGTATCGCCTCAACGATGTTGGAAACCAGCTCGTTTTCATACCCGCTCAGCTTCTTGACAGGGTTATCCCCATAGGCAAGCTGCTTCAT
>ULWX01002036.1_pt1 | contig 22706 bp, 24 predicted proteins | sample 1960851 | NCBI WGS metagenome assembly ULWX01 (sample SAMEA4835826, study PRJEB28245) | human gut metagenome | biome: gut microbiome; material: fecal sample | place: Denmark | collected 2008 | reverse complement strand
TCATAGAAGATCAGCTTTTACAGACTTTTCTTCACACACTCAAGGCAGGTAAAAGCAGTGTGGAGACACTCGCTTTTCCTGCCAGATTATCATTCCTATTTTATACCAGTTCAGGAAACAACTCCAATCCTCCAGCCTCGCTGAAACTATCCTTAAGCCGCTTAATGTTAAGGAATCCTGACCGGGAACCTCGGTATCAAAGTAGAATCCATATGTACCATAAACCAGTACTTTTCCGGTTTTCATTACAGCGCGGATATTATTCATGACTGTATCGATGGACGGACCGCCCTCTGCCACGCAGGCCGCATTGGGAACATGGCGGTTATTAAGTATGTCTGCATATATATGGAGATAAATAGCATCTACCTTTTGTGCCAGGTTATTCACATTTTCTTTCCCAAGGCATTCATTTTCAAATCCTTCGGATTTTATCCAGTTGATATGAGATCCTTCTACAATTTCTAAGGTGCCATCGTCGTCAATTTCAGCTTCGCGGAAATCACTGAGAATCACAAGATGGTCATCATAAGGCGTGTTCAACCCGGCAGTGAAACGCCAATTTGCCATGTCCACACCCAGGATTGCAGCCATATCCATACCTCCCAGAATACCTGTATGGGTGACTGCCGGAGTTGACATGTCACTATGGGCGTCAAGATAGATGATACCCACTTTTTTGTCAGCACCACTGGCATGTTGGATGCCTCCACAAACCCCAACCGCATCTTTGCAGTAACCACCTGTCAGTAGTACGGCTTCTCTGTTGGATAGATGCTGGAAGACGGCATCAGAAACCTGCCTGGTCAGGGTGAGATATACTTCTTCGTCCTCTTCTGGATTATAAACAATTTCTTCTACGGAGTATGGAACCCCTGCTTTGCCGTGTTGGATGAGCAAGAGGTAGTGCGCGCGATTTGCTTTAACTATCCAATGGCCGGTTAAATCATTCAGGAGATTACTATGGAAAAGAGAACAAAAATAATACGCAGAGCGGTATTGGTCTTTATTTTGGTTTTGGGGACCATAGTCACCGCATCCGTGTACATCTTCACCCATTGGGTGGAGAAAAATGTAGTTACCGATATTGGGGCTTATGAATCCTACTTTGGTGCGAAGGGAATCCACCGCACCAGGGACACAGAAGTCTGGAAGAAAACAGGGGAGTATTATCTGCTGCTCAGTGACATATTTCCGGAACAACTGCCTGACTCCGCAAAAGTAGAGGAGTTTTATTACGAATATTATAATCCCTGGGATCCGTGTTATCTCAGCTTCCTGGTCTATCACTGTGATGAGAATGATTATGACGCAGAGAAGGAACGTTTGAAGCAGATTCCAATGCCTGAGGATTATTTTATATATGGGGCAACGGAATTTCCTTATCCGCTTCTTGCTGTATATGCCAATGACTATAACGGATATATCTATGCCATGGGAGATGAAGCGCAAAGAAAAATCATCTATGTGGAATTAACATTCTGTAATTATTTTACGGACATTGATTATGAGAAAGTAATCTCTGAGGAATATCTTCCCATAGGATTTGACGCGAAAGTGAATAATCCTGCTCATTCAGAGTTCAAAGCAAAGATTGACCGTTCAACAAATGGAGAGAGTTCACCTGAAGATACTGAGGCTGACATAAAAGCAGACAAAACAGATCAGGCTGATTTGGCGGAAGAATCCAGCCATGAAAGTGTTTCAGCAGATAGCGATGTATAAACAGATACTGGCTCCTAAAAAGGGGCTGCAGATAGAGGATTAGGCGGTATGCGGTTCCCGCAAAGAGGCGCATATCGCTTTTTCAATTCTAATAAACCATTCGACTGTGAGGTCTGGAAAAAGATGTGTAATTCATAATCAAGTGGTTGGAATCGATATATACAGATTGAAATTTGTATATAATTATGTACAAAAAGAGGAGGGATACTATGCCACTGATAATGCCGATTACAGATTTGAGAAAGACGAATGAGATTTCAGATATCTGCTATAAAACCCACGAACGAACTTCCGTGTTATCTTTAATCAGGAATTACGTTATCTGAACTAGAAATGGTAGCTGTTGTAGTCAACAGGGCGGTCATCCGGAGTAGGATACTGGGGAAGGAAAAACTCTATGCTATACTGGAAGCTGAATTACCGGAAAACATAGGGAAAGCATGTGATATTATTTGAGGCTATGAAAATCATGTGTATGTCCCTTCTGATAAGATGGGACGCAAGGAGATGGCGAGAATGTTAGCTCTACGGTATATCAGGATAGTTCTGCCAGAGAAGCTGAAACCGTTCTGCCGTTATGGAAAGTTTATGTGATGCAGATAGTGGGAGAAGGAGGTGCCCGGGGGATAGACATATTAGTCTCTTATATATTTCATAGGAAGAAGGAAGAGAAAACAAATATATGGGAAAAGTAGGAAATAAGTAATATTCTTGTAAGCATTGTATGGTAAAATGATTTTATCAAGGTTTTATAATTTGATTCAAATAAAAGGTTTAAAAATTAAGCAGCCTCTTACACAAGAAATAATGTAAGCGGCTGTTTTTATATGGTTTATTAACTACCATCAGACAAATCAGCGAATGAGTGGAGGAGGTGAAACGCAAATGCTGACAGGAGATAACTGTAAATTAATATGTTTTATGACAGGAAGAAAAGATATTGGACTGAAACGGGTATTGATGAATCTCTTTGTCAGAAATGGATAAGGGGAGACGTCTGTGTACAATCAAGGCACTGAAAAAGGGAACATTTATTGTGACGAAGACAGGGGCACATCCAATGCAGGCAACGCTGAAACTGTTCCTGAAATGGGGGATTACATTTGAAGAACCTTATGAATTGCAGGAACGGGCTGCCAGGAAGGTAAGCTATGCGGACAAGCTGGAACTGGAGATGGAGATTATGAACCGGCAGCTGGCAGTTGAGCTCTCAGCGATGGAGGATATGAGTGAATTAGAAACAAGATGTTCAGAGAGTATGCTTGTTAAAAGGGAACATGGGAGGCCGGGTACGATCGGAGGAAAGCTGCCGGTCCGCGTGGATTAGAGGAGGTGAGGAATGGGATATTTCCGTAAACTATATCAGTCAGGATTACCGCACCGTGCTATCAGTGTGTATATGTACCTGAAAGACCGAACTGATAAGAATGGTACGTGTTATCCCTCCATCGGTACCATATCAAAAGAACTTATGTTATCGAGGAATACTGTGAAACGTGGAATTGATGATTTGGTAAAAGCCGGCTTTATACAAAAGGAGACAAGGTTGTGTGACAACGGGGGAAGAAGCTCAAATCTGTACCGCCTTCTGAAATAAATACAAATGCCACGCCAGGGGAGAAGTCCGGTTACGATGTGGGCCATCCCCTGGGGCAGGATGGGCCGCCAGGAAGTACCCATTTTAACAATAGAACAGAAAAAAGGAAACATGTTTTGGAGTACGCTCCCTTCCCGGGTAACTGTGCATACCTGGCTGAAAAACTGAAGGAATTCGGCTATCAGGTGGATGCCAATGTGGGCGGCGGTGTTTTGGGTATTCTTGACAGCGGAAAACCAGGAAACCATTTTGTGCTCAGAGCTGATACAGATGCGCTTGCGTTTTACATAGATGGAGAGATGACTGATTATCACGGATACTGCCATGACGGACATATGACAATTCTTCTGACGGCTGCGAAATCAATTGCCCGGCAGGAATCGAAAGTGGAAAGCTTTATATTGTCTTTCAATCGGGTGAATTCTGCCATTGCGGCGGCTGATATGGTAGTAATGGCTAATATTATGGGCGGTACCGGTCAGACGGAAGTTTTGGCCCAGCATTGCAGGTGTAATGCAGAACCCACGCTGGTGCTATCTGGTTCCACGGTCAGTGCGTCGGTAGGAAGCGCCGTCAGCCTGAGGGGGTACACCGAATTCGGAGTCCGTAAAAGTCCTGTCAAAGTATCCGGGGAACAGGACAGTATTCTGTATAAGCCGGGGGAACTCACTTCTTACTAGCAATATTTTGTGACAAGAAATAAAGTGTAAATTAGAGACCGTTAATATGATATAAGATATTTTAGAAGAAAAATGTTTCCTTGCAGAATTATTGAAAATACTGTAATATAGTATGTAGATGTATTAAAATACGTCTTAATACGAGATGCGTGGAGTGTATGGATATGAGTGACTTTTATAAGAATGAATCTACCCCTTTATATTTGCAGGTTAAAAATAAAATTAAAAAGGATATCAGGACAGGATTACTGAAGCCGGGGGATAAGCTTCCTTCAGAAACGGAGATGCAAAAAGGGTATGGCATGAGCAGGGTTACAATCCGCAATGCCATGGCGGAATTAGAATCCGAGGGATATATTTTTAAGGTTCAGGGAAAGGGGAGCTTTGTAGCACATTCTGACATGCTGCGGTTACCGGTCGGCGTCACCAGCCTCAGTGAGGACGCCAGGATGCAGGGGCAGAAGGTCGATTCGGAAGTTATAAAGGCTGATGCGGAGACGGTTAGAAGTGAATTGGATAAGGAATTCTTTAAGCTGGTTGATGGTGATTCAATCATGGTTATTAAAAGACTTAGAAAAGTAAATGGAACTCCTGTTATTATTGAAGAGAGTCATTTTCCCATCATGTTCCAGGGATTAAAATACGAAGATTTATCTCATTCACTCTATGAAATAGTTCAGAATAAATATAAAGTTTACCCAACCAATAAAGGGAGAAGGAGCATTAAGATATCATTTGCCAATGAAGAGGTGGCAGAATATCTGCAGTTGTCATTAGGGACGCCTGTCATAGAGTCTGAGATGTGTGTATTCGACATAGGAGGGGAACCTATCAACACGGTGAAGGAGATTGTAAGAGGGGATAATGACAGGTTCTTTAAGTGGTATGTTTAGGAAGTCATTTTGCGGAAAATTCAAAGGCACTTTGTAAGGGTGCCTTTTTGTATACAATAATTATAGAAAAGAAGGGATGAAAAATCTTGACAATAGGCAAATTATACTATATACTTGCATTAAGACGTGCTAATACAAGTTAGCCGTAGCGCAGTTTATACAGTAAAGGCGCCGCTGTATTGATTGCCAGGTCACATAGTATGATTTGAATAGCAGGAGGAAGCATCATGGATATAAGAGAAATAATCGAAAAAATCGCAAGAGAAAAGGAATCAGCCGGGGGGATTAAAAGTGTCGTATGGCTGGCGGCGGGCGGCTCTAATGGAGGGAATTATCCGGCTCAATATTTTATGGATAGGGAAGCGAAAACAATCAGGTCACAGATGTTCACCAGCAATGAATTTGTCTATGCTCCACCCAAATTCGTAAATGAAAATACAATAGCAGTCATTACTTCTATGAGAGGCACCCCGGAGACTTGTGTTGCGGCTCAGATTGCGCGTGATATGGGAGCAACGACAATTGGCCTTTACGTTCAGGAATCGCTGCTTACAGAAACATGTGAATATAATGTAAAGTACGACAGTATTATGTTTGATGAATCAGACCAGAGCAGGACAAACTCATCGCTGGGACTTCGGATTGCGATGGACATCGTGGATGTGACGGAGGGATATGACAATTATGATGATGCGATGAGCGCATTTACTATTTTGGATTGCGTATATAACGATGCAAAGGCATACTGCCTTCCGTTGGCAGAACAGTGGGCGGAGAAAAACAAAGATGAGAAAATCATCTCCGTATTGTCAAGCGGACCGGCATTTGCCGCCGGTTATACATTCTCCATCTGCAATATTATGGAAATGCTTCAGATTCAATCCCCTACAGTTAATAGCTGTGAGTTTTTCCATGGGCCGTTTGAGGTGGTGGACAAGAAAGGGTCATTTTTCCTTCTTGTGGCTGAAGGAAGGACGAGAAGGGCTGATGAAAGAGCAGTTAAATTTTTAAAAGAGTATGGTGGGGATAAGGTTTACATATTAGATGCAAAGGAACTGGGAATCAATCGTTTTAAGGATACCGTGTGTGAGTATTTCAATCATATGCTGTTTGCCCCAATTTTAAATAACGTGTATATGAAGGCTCTGTCAAAGGCAACGAAGGTTGACTATATGACCCGCAGATACATGTGGAAAGTTGAATACTAGGAAGCAGGAGTAGAAGCTGATTTTAAGATGCGGAGGTGCATGTACATGGGAAGTGATTTTTGGAATGGTACAGAAGCTGCCCATAGAAGGGTCATGATGAAAGCAGCCGGGTATTCTGATGACGATATCCGTAAAAAACCGCATATAGGCGTCCCAAATTCATATATGTCCGGCTCACCGGGTTCTGCACATCTGCGTCAGATTGCAGAAGCGGTCAAAGAAGGGATATGGGAGGCAGGGGGAATTCCGATTGAGTTCGGGATTCCCGCAACCTGCGGTAATATTGCAAATGGCGCCGAGGAGCTTAAGTATGAGCAGGTAGGACGAGACATTGTTGCAATGTCTGTTGAATTTGTAAGCCGTGTCCACAATTTTGATGGGTTGGCTATGATTGCCTCCTGTGATAACATCATAGCTGGATGTTACCTGGCTGCCATGCGCCTGGATATCCCTACTGTTGTAGTGACGGGGGGCTCCATGCAGGCAGGACACTATTGTGGCAGGACAGTGGTCGAGGCGGATTTGGACACAGCCCGTTTTTCCGGTATGGATATGGAGAGACTGGCGGAATTAGAGGAGAGTGTATGTCCATCGTTTGGGGCATGTCCCTCCATGGGAACAGCCAATACCATGCAGATGCTTGGGGAGGTCATGAACCTGGTAATTCCGGGAACGTCCACAATACCTGCATCGGACAATTTAAAACTTAGAAAATCCAGGGAAGCAGGAAGACATGCTGTCATAATGGCACAAGAGGGCAGAAGGCCTTCCGGACTTATTACAAAAGAAGTGCTCTCAAATGCCATCATGTTTGATATGGCGGTGGCTGGTTCGACGAATGCGGTGCTGCATATTTTGTCATATGCATATGAATTGGGGATTAAGCTTACTATGGAGGATTTTGAAAAGTATGCTAAAGAAATTCCTTGCATTAATGCGGTCGTTCCTAATGGTCCATATACGGTTGTGGATTTTCACTATGCAGGCGGAGTCATGAATGTAATGAAAATGCTGGAACAGCGACTGTATACAAATGTCCCCAGCATTTATGGGTGCCCATGGTCCTCTCTTCTGGGTAAAGTACAGGCAAGGGAAGGCAAGGTTATCCATTCGATAGAGCGGCCGTTATATAATGAACCGGGACTGATGGTGCTGAGAGGAAATTTATCACCAAATGGAGCCATTGTCAGGCCTACCGCAGTTTATGAAGAAGTAAAATGCATGAAAGGAAAAGCCAGGGTGTATGACGGTGACCGGGAAGCATTTTTAGCCATCCAATCAGGGAAGATTATTCCGGGAGACATTATTGTAATACGTTATGAGGGGTGTAAGGGAGCTCCTGGCATGAAGGAATTGATGCTGAGTATTGATGCACTTATTGGACAGGGGCTTCATCACAGTGTGGGATTAATTACCGACGCACGTTTTTCTGGATTTAATTATGGTGCCATCATCGGACATGTGTCCCCGGAAGCATATGATGGTGGGACGATTGCGTTTGTGGAGAATGGTGATGAGATTCTGATTGATATTCCCAACGGAAAAGTTTGTCTTTTAGTATCTGAGGAAGAACTGCAGATACGCAGGAAGAATTGGGTGTGTCCGCCGCTTAAGGAAGAAAAAGGGTGTTTGAATCTATATGCCAGAATGTGCCGTCCGGCAGAAGAAGGGGGAGCCATGCAGCCCTGGAATCCGGATTATAATAAGTAGACAAGGAGGAAATAAATGATACTCTTATCAAAGGAAGACATCAGTAAGGTATTTACAATGAAAGAGGCCATTGAGGCTGATAAAGAAGCCTTTGAACTGGCTGCGAAGGATGCATGTAATATACCGCTCAGGACGAATATACAAGCGCCTGGATATGATGGATGTTTCCTGTTTATGCCGGCATATGTAGAAAATATGGACATGGCAGCATTGAAGATGGTGAATATATTTCCCCATAATCGTGATAAAGGTATCCCTGTTACCTCGGCCCAGATTATTCTGATTGATGGCAAGACGGGAGTTACTGCTGCTGTTTTGGATGGTACGTATGTGACGCAGCTCAGGACAGGCGCGGCCTCTGGAGTGGCTTTTGATATCCTGGCAAAGAAGGACTGCGTGATTGGGGCATTAATTGGAACGGGCGGCCAGGCTGAAACTCAGTTGGAAGCAATGCTCGTTTCACGCAGTCTGGAGCAGGTAAAGGTGTACGATTTGGACTTTGACAGGACAAATGAATTTGCACTACGTATGCAGAAAAAATTTCAGTTTTATAATGCTGAAATAATTGCGGTAAAATCATCTGATGAGGCGATTCATGAGGCGGACCTCATCATAACAGCGACGACATCCGCCGTGCCTGTATTTGATGGGAATAAGATAAAAAAAGGCGCAACGGTAAGCTGTGTGGGTGCATATCAGCCCCACATGCAGGAGATGGACCCCGTAGTTCTCCAAAGGGCTGCCAAGATTTATTTTGATTCCATGGATGCGGTATTATCCGAGTCAGGAGATATAATAATTCCACTAAGTCAAGGCATCATATCAAAAGAAAGCTTCACCGGCAACATTGGTGACGTAATCACCGGACAACTATCCGGCCGTGAGAATGATGAAGAGATACTTGTGTTTGAGACAGTGGGAATTGCCATCCAGGATTTAATTACAGCTAGGTCCATATATGAGAAAGCTAAGACCATGGGAGTAGGGCTTGAGTGGGGATGATGGGAAACAGCGGGGAGAAGTTAATAAGGAAAGAGGGAGGCAGGGATGAGAAGATTTTTACTTGCGTCACATGCATATCTTGCAGAAGGATTACTTAGTTCATTGAATCTGGTCATGGGTAAGCAGGAAGCGGTGGATATCATGTGCGCCTATACGGATGAAGACTATGACATAAAGCAGAATATAGGGAAGTGTTTAGGGAGACTTTCTGAACAGGATGAATTAATTATTGTCACCGATGTGCTTGGGGGAAGCGTGAATAATGAGTTCATGTCCGTTATTAAACATACAGATAAGAAAATATATCTGATAGCCGGCTTGAATCTCCCGCTTGTTATGAGTCTTCTGATAAAAAAAGACAGCGGGGAACCGACAGAGAGAATTATCCATGAGAGCATAAGGGAAGCTAAGGAATCCATTTGTTTTTGCAATGATTTATTAAATGCGGAGAAGGAACTTGAGGATGAGGAGTTTTAAGGAAGGGGATAAAAAATGATATTGATGACAAGGGTGGATTGCAGGCTGTTGCATGGACAAGTAGCAGTATCATGGACATCAGGACTGGGAGCTGACTGCATATTAATAGCGAATGACGAAGTTGTGACAGATGATTTAAGAAAGACCACCATGAAACTGGCAAAACCGTCCGGCGTAAAGTTGGTGATAAAAAATATTGCGGATTCCATTCAGGCTCTAAATAGTGGAGTGACTGATAAGTATAAACTTTTTATTGTGGTTGAATCCATAGAAGATGCGGCGAAGCTTGCTCTGGCTGTACCGGCAATTGACAAAGTGAATCTTGGTCTTGTGAAAGCCAGGGAAGGAACCAGAAATATATCTAAATCAATCAATATTCTGCCGGATGAAGAGGCATTGATAAAGAAGATGGCGGATGCAGGAATTGAAGTTGAAATCAGGCAAGTTCCGAATGATAAAAAAGTGATGGCAGTTCGGGTACTATAATTTTTGAGAGAGGGTACATATATGTTGAAGGTTTTTTTGATTTTTCTTATTGCATGTGTCGGATATAGTGATTATTTTACAGGAAAATCCCTTCTGACAAGGCCGCTGGTGCTTGGTCCTCTTGTGGGTCTTGTCATGGGAAATCTTGAAGCAGGATGTAAGATAGGAGCCACGCTTGAACTTGCCATGATGGGGGCTGTGGGTATTGGGGCCGCCTTGCCTCCGGAAGTGGTTTCTGGCGGCATTTTGGGTACTGCATTTGCAATTGCAGGTCATAAGGATGCAGGAATGGCAGTTGCCTTAGGGTTGCCCATTGCAATGCTGGTTATGTTATTGAGGAACGTTTTATTCATCGTAGTGGTTCCGCTGTTCATGAATCGTGCAGACAAATATGCGGAGGAAGGCGATATCAAAGGGGTGTCAAGGATGCATTGGTTTGGCGGAACGTTTGGTATGTATCTTCCATTGGCGATATTGGTAGCGGTATCATTTTATTTCGGAAGCAGCGTGATGGAACAGGTTTTAAACTCTATTCCGCAATTTATTCAGGATGGCCTTAGCGTATCAGCAGGTATCCTGCCGGCCTTGGGATTTGCAATCCTCTTGCGTATGATATTAAACAAGAAAATCGTGGCATTTTTAATCATCGGCTTTGTATTGACGGCCTATATCGGCGTTCCGGTTCTTGGTGTTGCGATTATGGCAGTGAGTATTATCATGCTTATGGCATATGGGAATCTTGGACAGACGGCTGTCGCAGTAAACAATGGGGGAACGGAGGTAGATGATGATGAAGACTTCTAATGGATATTTGGGTGAGGATACCACTAAAATCACAAAAAAGGATTTAATGAAAGTGTTTTGGCGTTCTATACCATTTGAAATATCATGGAATTACGTTAGGCAGATGCATTCAGGGTTTGCATATGCCATGGGCCCAATACTGGAAAAGCTATATAAAACAAAGGAAGAACGGGCGGACGCACTTAAGCGCCATATGGAATTTTTTAATATCACTCCATATTTCGCCACCCTTGTATTGGGAATTGTAACTGCAATGGAGGAGAAAAGGGCGAACAATCCGGATTTTGATTCGGCATCTATTAATAATGTTAAAGCCAGTCTTATGGGACCGCTTTCAGGAATTGGAGACTCTATTTTCCTGGGCACATTAAGAATCATAACGGCAGGGATTGGAGTTTCGCTGGCTATGAATGGAAGTCCTCTGGGGGCCATCTTATTCCTGCTGCTTTATAATATTCCGGCATACGCCTTGCGGTATGTGGGAATGATGAAGGGCTATCAACTGGGCACAGGTTTACTGGAAAAGATACAGAAATCAGGAATGATGGGTAAAGTACTTGACATGACAGGAATTCTTGGTCTGATGACAATCGGATCAATGACGGCCACCATGGTTAATTTGAAAGTGGCCCTTACTTTTGGCTCAGGTGATGCGATGACAGAGCTTCAGACTGTTCTGGATTCTATCATGCCCTGTTTACTACCCGCTGGAGTTACATTTTTTATATATTGGCTATTAGGTAAAAACATAAAAACAACACAGATACTGTTGGGCGTTATACTGATATCCATCATCTGTGCCAGGTTTGGCATTCTGACGGCTTAAATATCATCACAGGAGGGACAGATGAATCCTAAGGATGTGGTCTTATTCTCTGATATGGATGAGACTTTACTGGATAATGAGAAATGTATTTCAAAGAAGAATCTTGATGCTATCCGGACATTCCAAGAGAAGGGAGGAATGTTTACTGTAGCTACAGGAAGGTCGGTCATAGGATTCGCCCCATATAGGAGATGGCTTGCCATTGATATTCCAGTCATATTATGTAATGGAGGCTGTATCTATGATTATGGAAAAAGCAAGTCCCTATGGAAGAAAAAATATCCGAAAAGTATTAAGGATTTTCTGTTTGAGTTGGTTTTTAGCTTTCCCAAACTGGGTATACAGTTCATGACGGAGACTACTGCATATTGTTACAGGCCGACACCGATATATATAGAATCTATGCAGAGAGAAGAGCTTTTATTTCAGGACATCACGGCATTTGAGGATTTACCTAAAGAATGGCTCAAGGTGGAGATTTTGGCTGATTTAGTTGACCGGGAGTCGTTAGACCGGTATCTGGAGAGACACCTGCCAGCAACCTGCCGGTGGATGTCAACAGGGGAATACGTTAGGGATATAGTTGTGAAGGACGTCTCTAAAGGCAATGCAGTCAGACAGTATATGAAAATGATGGATTTGGAAAACAAATTTATATGTTGTATTGGCGACCATAATAATGATTACGAAATGATACGCATGGCAGATGCCGGATTCGCAGTGAAGAATGCATTGGAACATGTTAAAAAGAATGCTGATTATATTGTCCCGGACAATAACAATCATTCAATAAGTCATGTAATAGGCATTATAGAGACATTATAATAATGGAGGGACGTCATGAAATCAAGCAACCATATCTATACAGTAGAATCCCATACCATGGGGGAACCTCTGAGATTGATTGTTTCGGGAGTACCCAATCTTTTAGGAAGCACCATGCAGGAAAAAAAAGCATATTTCATGGAACATTATGACTATTTGCGCAGAGCGCTTATTCTCGAACCAAGAGGTCATAAAGATATGTTTGGAGCTGTGCTGACCTCACCTACTATGCCGGATGCCGATGTAGGGGTAATCTTCATGCATGGTGGGGGATATCATAATATGTGCGGTCACGGTACGATAGCGATTAATACAATTTTGGTGGAAACAGGAATGGTAAACGTGACAGAACCCATAACAACAGTGAGGATGGAAGCGCCGGCCGGTCTGGTTACGGTTAAGGTAACTGTAGAGGGCGGTAATGCCAGACAGGTGTCGTTTCAGAATGTACCGTCATTTTTATATAAAAGAGATGCGGTCATTCATGTGCCGGATTGGGGAAGCATTTCTGTCGATATTGCATTTGGGGGCAGTTTTTTTGTCATAGTTGACAGCCGTCAGATAAAGATGGAAATCTGTCCTGATAATGCTTCTAAACTCGTAGAAGCGGGGATGGCTGTTATAAAAGCTGTCAATGAACAGATTGAGGTACGTCATCCGGAACTGGAACATATTAAACGTGTTGATTTGTGCGAAATATATGGCCCGGCGAAGTCGCCTGATGCTAATATGCAGAATATTACTATTTTTGATGGTCAGATTGACCGCTCTCCCTGCGGGACAGGGACTTGCGCAAAGGTTGCGGCAATGTGGGCAAAGGGGGAGCTTCAGCTAGGGCAAGATTTTTGTTATGAAAGTGTCATCGGAACAAAGTTTGTAGGAAAAGCCATTATGGAGACTAATGTGGGGCCATATAGGGCCATCATACCTGAGATTACCGGCAGTGCCTTTATAACTGGATTCAGCCAGTTCGTTATAGATGAAAATGATCCGGTAAGACATGGATTTTACCTGAAATAATTTTTTTAGGCGCCTGTTTGGCGCCTTTTTGCGTTTGAATTAGGACGAATGGGTTAATGCTTCAGCAAGTTACACATTGTTTCCGTAGATTTAGTGTGATAAGATAATACAGAACTTAAAAGTAAACATGATACAAGGGGGAAATAGTATGCAGGGTAAAATGGGTTATACCGCTGAAGAGCTGAATATGATTTATGAGTCTGTACTGAACCAGGTAGAAGAGGGAATCGTAATATCAGATGACGAAAACAAGGTATTATTCATAAACCGTGCCGCAGAAGTGATTGAAGGCGTTGATGCGAAGAAATCCCTGAACAAGAGCATGGAAGAATTGTATTCCCCCACGGAAAACACGCCAAAGCACAGCCGTCATGCCATCGTACTTAATACGGGCATAGCAGCCAATGAGTACATTAATCAGTATGTTGTTAAGGAAACCCACAGGGTTATGAATGTAATAGAGAGGATGTTCCCAGTGAATTATGATAACCGTACTATCGCGGTGTATTCACTCATTAAGAATCTTCCTGTGATTAAGAAGAACATGGAACAGAGCCTAGAATTATATAACCATTTTGAAGAAGAGAAGCCGCGTAATGGTACAAAGTATACGTTCAACAGTATCCTTGGTAATGACATCACATTTGTGGAGGCTATCTCAAATGCAAAACATGTGGCGCAAAATCAGACGAATGTATTGATATATGGTGAAACAGGCACGGGTAAGGAACTGTTTGCCCAAAGTATACATAACCACAGCGTATTCCAAAACGGCCCATTTATATCTGTCAATTGTGCGGCCATTCCGGCAACACTTTTGGAAAGCATGTTCTTCGGTACTGTGAAAGGAGCCTATACAGGCTCTGCCAATATGGCCGGACTATTTGAGCAGGCAGAAAATGGGACCCTGTTTTTAGATGAAATAAACAGCATGGATATTTCACTCCAGGCAAAGCTTTTAAAGGTAATTGAAAATAAGACAATCCGCAGGATTGGATCAGAGAAGGAGCTGGATATAAATTGCCGAATTTTATGCGCCTTAAATGAGGATCCCTTGGAATGTATAGAGAATGGGAAGCTGCGCCGGGATTTATACTATAGATTGTCTTCATGTATTCTTCAAATACCTCCGCTCAGAAAACGAAAAAGCGATATCCCGTTGTTGTGCAACTGTTTTATAAAGCGGTTCAACAGGGAGTACAATCAGAATATCCGACGGATTGATGATGGGGTGCTTCAGATCTTCCTGGATTACCAATGGCCCGGAAATGTGCGAGAATTACAGCATGTGATTGAAAGTGCATATTCCGTATCAGAAGAGAACCTTTCCGTGCTTTGTCTGGAGCATATTTCCCCGTATTATAGGAGCTTTCTCGTCAATGAGCCAAGGGAACATGCGGACCAGGACATAGTGAATCAAAGGAGTTCCAACTATGCAGTAGTTCCCACGACGAGAGGATTCAGTATGGAGGGAAGGTCGCTTAAAGAAGTTATGGATGATTATGAAAAAAATATATTGTTGTTCTGTATACAAAGAAATAGCGGCAATGTAAGTGCCGCTGCCAGGGAACTAAAGCTAACCCGGCAGGCGCTCCAATATAAAATGAAGAAATATGATCTATAATATTTTAATTAAAAAATGACAAAAAAACTTGCGATGAAAGAAATTTTGCGCAAGTTTTTTTGTCGTTTTTTGTTATTTTTAGGTCTCTTTGGTCCAAAAGATGAGAAAACGTCTCTGTTTTCCAATGTTTTTGATTTGGCATGGAAATTGCTCTATATATTCCTGTACATGTACAACAAAATATATTGTATCAAATGGAAGGAGTCACGTATGAAAAAGAGTTATAAGCAATGGGCAACGCTTATTGCAATCTGTGTGGCAGGAGGGACCATATTCAAGCTGGCATATATGAGGGATGTATTCTATGCGGCCATGCAGGATGCGTTTGGTTTTACCAATACACAATTTGGATTAATGATGACGGCATTTGCGGTGACACAGTTTATTGCCTATCTCCCGGGAGGATGGATTACAGACCTTGTACCTGTAAAATATCTGATTCCTGTTTCATTGATTTCAACGGGCCTGTGCGGATTCTGGCTTGCAACGTACCCGTCGTTTACCAGTGTTCTCATTATACAGGCCATCATGGGTATTACCATAACCCTGCTCTTTTGGGAAGCGATGATAAAGGGGACCCGTATGATTGGAACGGCAGAAGAACAGGGAAGGATGTTCGGATTGCTGGAGGGCGGACGTGGACTGGCAGCAACCATCATCTCATTCGCGGCTTTATGGATGTTCACCACCTTCGGAGAGGGGAAGATGGGACTCCGCGCGACCATGATATTTTATGCCATATCACTATGTGTGCTTGGGGTAGCGTGTTATTTCCTGATTGAAAAGAATGAAGTAGAGGGCAAAGTGAATGCGAAAGAGGCCCTGGACGGCCTGGTCCATGTGGCCAGGATGCCACGCGTGTGGGTTGCCGGAGCAATTGTATTTTTCGGCTATTCCTTTTATAATGGTTTAAGCTACTTTTCTACGTATCTGACTGAAATATGTGGAATGTCTGTCAGCCTTGGAGTTGCCATCAATATCGTCCGTCAGTATCTGCTTGCATTTATCGCGGCACCTATAGGCGGAATGATTGCTGATAAGATGGGCTCATCCATCAATTTCCTCAAGATAGCGCTTACCCTGGGCACAATATTGACTGGTATCTACCTGTTGATACCGGTTAACGCAGGGCTGGCAATTGTCATCGGTGTCATGTTGCTGTTGGCAGCAGTCATGATGACCATACGCGGTACTTACTATTCCACTACAGACGAAATCAAAATTCCAATCATGATGTCCGGTGCAGCAGCCGGTATCCTCTCTATCGTAGGAAATACGCCGGATTTGTTCATTTTTACATTATATGGGCACTTTATGGATGCCTATCCGGGAATTCAGGGCTACCGCTATATTTTTATCACCATGATGGTGTTTGCTGTATTAGGTATAGTATGCTGCTTCATACTATCATCCATGAAAAAGAACATGAAAGAAAATTAATCTTTTATAAATAAGAAAGGGGTAAATGTTATGAGCTACGTACATAATTTTGATGAACCAATCAATCGGGTGAACACGGATTCTTTTAAGTGGGATTATGAGGGGGAGAGTGGAAAATATATACCCTTAGGAGTTGCCGATACTGATTTCAAGGCGCCGCAGCCGGTAATTGATGCTGTCCGCGAAAGGGTGGATTTCGGTGTGTTTGCATATGGATATCTTCCTCAGAGACGTTTTGCGGATGCCGTGTGCGGCTGGTATCAGAAGCGGTATGGTATTGAGGTGGAACCGGAAGCGGTCCGCCATTCACAGGGGTTGATGACTGGGGCGCTTTGGATGATTCTGAACGCATATACCCGGCCAGGAGATAAAATCCTGCTTCAGCCTCCGGTATATAATACGTTCAACGTTGTTATCCAGGGAGCCGGAAGATTCGTGGAATGCAATGACCTTATTTTAAACGATGGCCACTATGAAATTGATTTTGACGATTTGGATAAAAAGACCTCCGACCCAAAAGTACGCATTCTTTTAGTCTGCAATCCGGCAAATCCGGTAGGACGCGTGTGGACCAGGGATGAGCTTATGCGCATGTATGAAATCTGTAAAAAGAACGATACGCTTATCGTCAGTGATGAGATTCATGGGGATATTGTGTATGCGCCTCATAAGCATATCCCGTATTTTTCGCTTTCCGAAGAGGTTGGAGACAATGTAATTGTTATGGGTTCACCTAGTAAGACCTTTAACCTGGCATGCTTTTACTCCGCATATGTAGTGATTAAAAATAAGGCGCTGAGGGACCAGTACAATGTAGTATACGATAATTATCATTTCGATTATAATTATATGGGGATTGAGGCTCTTATTGCATCCTATAATGAGTGTGAATACTATGTGGAGCAGCAGAATGAATATTTCAAAAAGAATATTGAGCTTGTTAAGTCATTCATTGCTGAGAACATGCCTGAGGTAAAGGTGATTGAACCTGAAGCAACGTATCTGTTATGGATTGATTTCCGGGCCTGGAACCTGACTCCGTTTGAGCTGGTGCATCTGTTCCAGGATGCGGGTGTGAAGCTCAATAACGGAGCTAACTATGGAAAGCCTGGTATGGGCTTCATACGCCTTAATGTAGCCACCCAGACCGCGGTTCTGGAAAAGGCCCTGGAATGCATGAAGAAGGCCAGTGAGAAACGACCTAAATAAAAAATGTTACTACCGGCAGGCAGCACCAGGGGGGACTGCCTGCCGGAAAAGGAGTATGGGTAATGGCAGATAAAGAGATAAAGATTTCTGAGGCAGAGGAAATGGCGGAGAATGATAAATTACTATCTAAGAATTTTAAGTATCCGGTTTCCATAGGATATGCTGCCTTAGTAACGGGATGCGTATTTGGATTTGTGGCAGTGGGATTGATATTATTTGACGCCCCGCTGGAATTGATGTTTTTATTGTCCTGGATTGTTGTGGCTCCGCTGTTGATGCGTCTGGGATATAAATACGGGGAATTACAGGAAATGGCCTGGGAGATGGCTACGGCATCATTTGAGCCCAATGTGGTGCTGATTGTCATAGGCGCGATGATTGCGGTCTGGATTGCCAGCGGGACCATTCCAATGGTCATATATATGGGACTTAAGTTCATTTCACCTAAAATTTTTCTGCTGTCCGCATTGATTTTGTCCTCCTTCACATCGTTGGCAACAGGTACTTCCTGGGGAACCCTGGGGACTGTGGGGTTGGCACTGATTGGCATAGGAAATGCTATGGGAATTCCATCACCCATGACGGCAGGAGCCATTATCTGCGGCGCATATTTTGGGGATAAGATGTCACCTCTTTCAGATAGCACCATACTGGCTGCTTCTGTATCGGGGACCGATGTGATGACCCATGTGAAACATATGCTATGGACAACGGCCCCGGCATATGCCATCACCGCAATCCTGTTTGTGATTCTTGGCCTGCATCATGTTTCAGGAGTTTATAATACAAGTACTGCAAATGAAATCATGGCGACATTCTCGCAGTTTTATAATTTTTCCCTACTAGAGTTCTTTCCCATCGGAATTGTGTTGGTGCTCCTGGTGGCAAATACCCCTTCCATTATAGCCCTGATGATTGGCACTGTTTCAGGAATGTTTGTGGCAGTCCTGCACCAGAATGTAGTCCTTGGCAAGCTGTTGGATTATATGGTAAATGGTTTTGTCATCGATACAGGCAGCTCCTTTGTGGATATCCTGCTGAACCGGGGGGGAATCATGAGTATGATGAGTGCATTCCTGGCAATCTTCCTGGCACTCTGCATATCGGGAATGCTGGATAAGACAGGTGTCCTCAGTGTACTTGTAAATCCACTGATTAAGAAATGCGGGAATTCTACATTTAAAATTATCGCATGCACAGCGGTGTTGACTTATGTTACCAATGCCATAGGTTCTTCAATGCTGTTTGCCTCCATCGTGACGGCTACATTGATGAAGGATATTTTTAGTGAAAACCACATCGCACCGGAGAACCTTTCACGGACATTGGAAGACGCAGGCACCTTTGGTGCAGTACTGATTCCATGGAATTCAAATGCCATATACGCTTCACAAATGCTGGGGGTAGCTCCATTGGCATTCATTCCATATTGTTTCTTGAATTGGATTACACCGGTTATTGATTTGATTTATGCAAAAACAGGCTTTACCGTAAATAAAATATAACAGTTGCAGGAGGTATATAAAGACGATGAAGAATATAATCAACACCACAAATGCACCGGCCGCAATCGGGCCTTATGCGCAGGGATGGTATACAGATACTTTGGTATTCACTTCAGGCCAGCTAGGTATAGATGTGGAAACAGGAAAACTGGCAGAAGGAGTTAAGGGACAGGCCCATGCTGCAATGAAGAATGTTGGTGCTGTTCTGGCAGAAGCAGGGGCTGACTACAGCGATATACTTAAGACAACGGTTTTCGTCCAGAACTTGGATGACTTTGCAACTGTCAATGAAATTTATGGAAGTTATTTCTCTGATACATATCCAGCCAGAAGCTGCGTGCAGGTAGCGAAGTTGCCATTAGGTGGATTGGTAGAGATCGAATGTGTTGCGCTGAGGAAATAGGCCTAATAGGTATCGGAGGGATAAAAATGCCATTTATTGATATGCATTGTGACTCATTGATGACGTTGTTTTATGAGGACCCTGACTATGCGGATTTGTATGACAGTAAATATACCGCAGTTGACTTCAAACGCATGGCGGCTGGAAATGTGATGGCCCAGTTCTTTGCGATTTTTGTGATACCGAGCGACCGGTATGATATGCATGGTATAAGGCCCGTTTCAGATGAAGAGTATATACAGACCTTATATGACTATTATTGTACCAATCTACAGAAACATGAAGAATTGATTGGGCCAGCGGCCAACGCGGACGAAGTGATGAAGAACTATCAGTCTGGCAGGATGTCGGCTATTCTATCCATGGAAGATGGACGGGCTGTGGATGGTAGGTTGGAGAATGTCAAGCGGTACTATGATATGGGAGTTCGGGCCATGAATCTTACGTGGAACGCTGTCAACTGTTTTGGGTTCCCTAATAGTAAAGAACCTTCCATTATGGAACGCGGCCTTACGGAATTTGGGAAGGAGGCAGTGCAGTACATGCAGGATTTGGGGATGCTGGTAGACGTATCACATCTGTCTGACGGTGGATTCTATGATGTGGCAGACATATGCCATAAACCTTTCATAGCATCCCATTCCAATGCCAGAAGCCTTTGTCCTCATCAAAGGAACCTGACGGATGCTATGATATATACCCTTGGGGAAAGAGGCGGAGTAGCCGGACTGAACTTTGGCCCGGAATTCCTGAACGCTGATATCCAATGTCCGGACAGTACAGTTGAGTTGATTGCGGAACACGCAGCCTACATGAAGAACAAGGGTGGGGTTCAGTGTGTGGCAATTGGAACAGACTTCGATGGAATCGAAGGGAACCTGGAGATAAAGGACTGTGCAGGCCTAGGCGTTCTGGAAAACGCATTACGCAAGAGGGGATTTACATCACAGGAAATTGATCAGGTGTTCTATTTGAATGTACTTCGGGTCATGGAGGATGCAATGAAATAGGGATGGAAAAGGCAGGCGCAGAAAGAAATAGAACCCTTCCGGCGTCTGCCGTAACAGTTCAGCCTTCCGGCTGAACTAACGGGTTTAGCACTGGCTAAAAAATAGCCGGTGTGCCGGTGAATAGCCGTTTTATATGTTCCAACATCTCCATATCTCTTCTTTTTAGTGTCTCTATCATACTCAATATCGAGCAGTACATTTCATCCCCGCTATCCTTGCGGAATTCCCTTGCCATTTTTGGGCGGTTTCGCTTTGCGCAAATCTTTATCGCTCATATTGTTGCCAAATGGCACCGCAAATTCAAGCAGGAACAATAGATGGTTTTGTCGATATTTTTCCATTCGGTTCAGATGCGTCTTTTCATCTTTTTTGGCATAACCGGGCTTTGTCTCACTATTCTGCTTTCTTCCCTTGCTGAACAATTCTTGATAGATTTTCTCAAAAGCGGCAATCTTGTTCACTGGAAATTCCACCATTCCCCGGGCAATCTACTCGTTCCGTTCCTGGTTCATTCCCCTTAGCAGGGTTACAGAAACGGTAGACGATTCTCTCAGAAAGACCAAGCTGACCATGGCCGGCCGCATTCAGAAATGCTGCGATCCGGTCATTAGATATCACTCCTTCACTATATAGTTCTACCTCCAGCGCTTTTACAGCAGGGCCATAGGTGGCATTACTGCGATATTCAGGCGGAACGTTAATTCTTCCGGATTCATCTGTGTGGATATGAAGTTCAGTGATGGTCGGTGCCATATTAAGACCGTGACATATTTTGTGAGATAGCTCTTGGGTGAGAGCTTCCCGATTTCTGTTATCACATGACGGAAGGCTCCTGATTTTATCTTTTCTATCGCCTCTGCTTTCGTGAGGGTGGTTCCCTGATGGTCCTTTTGTCCTTTACGGTCTGTTGCATGCTTTTGATGCCATACAGGTACTGGATGAATGGCAGTTTTATCGCATGACTGGGGGGCCATGCTGGGGCGGCCATTATCAGGACTGTACCTGTCCGCTACAAGGTCATAGATGAAGTTCCAGTTAATCGCTTTATCAATCATCTGCAGAAGATGGTCCTGGGGAACCATGTCATCCATACAGAACATCTGGATCTGTCCTCTTTTTTTGTCCGTATTCTGAGTCATCATAGAAATATCTCGCCTTCTTTTTATATTTGCATTAAATCAGAAAAGAGCTATAAAATCCCCTAAACAAGAGACTTTAAGGTTTTTTTAAAGAAAAATCCGAGGCGTGTGCCTCGGACTTTGACTACAATCTGTGCGCATCTGTTCCTTTGGAACGGATGCGTTATTCCGCATTTGTACCGGCTGCCCAAAGATCCTGGTACTGTTCAGAGAACTGCCCTTGAAAGTAGTAGTTATTCGGTGCATGCAGACAGAGGATGTTTGCCCCTGAACCACGGATTTTGGGCTATTCGTAAAAGGACCCGATATATCTGCCAAGAGGTAGCTTTTGACTATTTCCCGGATGAAGGGTACGGAGAATACGAAATCTCCCTCCGTGTTCTCCGTTTCCCCATCGGGGACACCTATGAGAACATCATAACAAATCTTCTCGAAAACGAATTCCGTGCGGAAGCAATCAAGGAAATATATCACCTCAGATGGCATTGAAACTTCATTCTGCATACTTAAATACGCAATAGCCGCCGTGAATTTCCACCCAAAAAGCAGGCGGATGATAACTCATGAGATATCAATTTTGAATGGACTTCCTTAGGAGTGAGTTTCAACGTTCCATTAAATTTCCCTCTGTTTATTGTGTGTATCAAAAGTCAAGTCTACTTTTTGGACTAAACTATTTTGGATTTTGATGTTGGGCCTATTATCTCAAAGAATGATGATAAGAAGGTACGTGTATTAGGCGTTTACGGAAATGGCATAGGTAACCAAATCAATAATGGCATAAAAGGATAATAATAATATGCAAATTGGGAAAAAATCTGTAATATATATGACAAAATTCACATTATTTTTCGCTTTTTTATAATTCGACTAGATATTTAGATATATCTATTTATTTTGAGCATGAAATGACGCTGAACGTACATATTTGTTGAATTATTGCGTTTGTTGCTATAAAATGTATTTATAATTTTCTGATAATAATAACAAACATCAAAAAACAAGTAAAATATCAAAATTAAAATATAACTATACCATTCAAACCTCAATGACGACTCTTACGAAAGAAACTTCGAAGGAGCCGTTTTTTATTTTATCCCTAACTAAAGAAGAATCAGCAGGA
>ULWX01034300.1_pt1 | contig 22745 bp, 18 predicted proteins | sample 1960851 | NCBI WGS metagenome assembly ULWX01 (sample SAMEA4835826, study PRJEB28245) | human gut metagenome | biome: gut microbiome; material: fecal sample | place: Denmark | collected 2008 | reverse complement strand
GCTCACCAGGGGGTTCGCATTTTGCTCCGCAAAACAAGGAGGATTTATAATGTCAATTAGTTTACAGAAAGGACAGAAGGTCAGTCTGTCAAAAGATAACGCAGGATTGTCAAAGATTATTGTCGGTCTTGGATGGGATGAAGTGCAGCAGTCTTCATCCGGAGGTGGATTCTTAAGTGCTTTATTCGGGGGCGGATCAAAGCAGCAGCCGATCGACTGTGATGCATCCGCACTGATGTTAAAGAATGGAAAACTGGTGGATAAATCAGACATCGTTTATTTTGGTAATTTGCACCATAAATCAGGTACCGTAAATCATCAGGGAGACAACCTGACAGGAGCCGGTGATGGAGATGACGAGCAGATCGTGATCGACCTTGCAAAAGTACCACAGGAGTACGACAAAATCGTAATCGTTGTAAATATTTATCAGGCGGTTCAGAGACATCAGCATTTTGGCATGATTGAGAATGCATTCATCCGTTTAGTTGATGCAAGAAACAATAATGAAATGTGCAAGTACAACCTGACTGAAAATTATTCCGGTATGACGGCAATGATATTTGGAGAAGTGTACAGACATAACGGAGAATGGAAGTTTAGCGCTGTTGGCCAGGGTACAAATGACCCGGGACTGGGAGAACTGAGCAGAAGATTTGTATAAAAAAGATTGATACATTAGAGGAGGTTAACTACCCAAAATGAGTAACATAAATAAAGAAGAGCTTATGAGAGGTCTGTCAGACTCACAAGTAAACAAGAGCAAACAGGATTTTGGAACAAACGCTCTTGCAAAAAAAGAGACAGAATCACTGTGGTCGATGTTCATCGGAGCATTTGATGACATTTGGATCAAAGTATTATGTGCAGCACTGGTCATGAAAATCGTCATTTCTGTTATCGGTGTGTTTGTACCGGCATTAGCAGGAGAAAACGATGTTGTTGAGATTATAAGTATTGTTTTAGCAATCGCACTGGCAACCGGATTCAGTACATTATCCGAGTATCGCAACAGTTCCAGAAGTGAGGCATTACAGGAAGAATACAACAAGACTTATGCAAAAGTCATGAGAAATGGAAAACTGGTCAATATCCTTACCAGTGAGATTGTAAAAGGTGATACGATCCTCGTTCAGGCTGGTGATAAGGTGCCGACCGACGGTGTGTTATTTGAAGGACACATCAAAGTTTCACAGGCTGCATTAAACGGTGAGTCAAGAGATGAGAATAAAACGGCTGCTGATAATCTTGATGAAGCGGAATCTACAGATTATGCATCTGCAAACAAAGTATTTATGGGATCAGTAGTGACCTCCGGTGAAGGGTATATGGTTGCAACCGTCATCGGTGATGCATCCGAGCTTGGAAAGATCAACAAGGCTCTGACGGATGATAATGAAGAGGACGAGAGAAAAGATACTTCAAGCCTGAAACTGGAAGTGGTAGCTGCCGGTATCGGTAAACTTGGTGTGTCCGCGGCTGCCATTGCAGGCGTATTAGATGTTGTACTGAACCTGATCCGTACGGATGAACCAATCACAGTTGTTTATGTTCTGCTTTTGGTTGCAGAGGCAGTTATGTTGATGGCATCTATCGTTATCATGGCAGTGCCGGAAGGTCTTCCGATGATGAACAGTCTGGTGCAGTCCATGAACACAGAGTCCATGTACAAGAAAAATATTCTTGTCAGCCACAAGGCAGCATTTTCCGATTCTGCGTATATGAATGTTTTATTCAGTGATAAAACAGGAACGATCACACAGGGTAACTTATCTTTGGTAGAATTTATCATCGGTGACGGTAAGATCGCAGAGAACATTCCGAATCAGGAATTTATCGAGGCGATTACATTAAACAATCTTGCAAAAGTATCCGAGGGTAAACCAATCGGAAGTAATAACATGGACAGAGCCCTTTTGGGATATGCTTTAGAGCATGGTTATGATGATTCGAAAAACGATCCGGATAAAGTCGCTGACATCAGCGGATTTGATTCGGAAAAGAAATGCGCTACCGTTACATTGAAAAACGGACTGGTTTACTGGAAAGGTGCAACCGAAAACATCATTGATAAAGTAACACATTATATGCTTCCATCCGGTGAAGAAAAAGAATTTACTGCAGCAGATAAAAAAGCTGTGGAAGATCAGATGCTCGCCCAGGCAAAGAGAACGATGAAATTGCTTTCTGTTGCCAAAATCGCAGATGGAAAAACAGTTCTGATGGCAGTGCTCTGCTTAAGAGATAACGTAAGAACCGATGCGGTTGAGACCGTTGAGATTTTAAACAATGCCGGTATCCAGGTTGTCATGGTAACCGGTGATGCGGAGGAAACAGCAGTTGCCATCGCAAAGGAAGCTGGTATCTTAAAAGACGAGCAGAACGATGTTGTTCTCACACATGAAGAGTTAGAGCAGATGTCAGATGAAGAGTTAAAGAAAAAACTTCCGAATCTCCGCGTGGTGAGCAGGGCAAAACCGCTTGATAAAAAGAGACTTGTTTCTATTTCACAGCAGCTTGATAATGTCTGCGGTATGACCGGAGACGGTGTTAATGATGCACCGGCATTAAAACAGGCAGATATCGGATTTGCCATGGGAGACGGTACAGCAGTTGCACAGGAGGCAGGTGACGTTGTCATCTTAAATAACAGTTTGACTTCCATTAAGGACTGCGTATTGAACAGTAGAACAATGTCAAAATCAGTTGGTAAATTCTTAATCTTCCAGCTGACCGTCAATATCAGTACCCTGTTGATGAACATTATTGCGCCGATCCTGGGATGGACCGAGCCATTCTCCATTGTCCAGATTTTATGGATCAATCTGATCATGGATACTTTGGCAGCCATGGCATTTGGCGGAGAGCCGATTCTCGACCGATACATGAATGAAAAACCGGCACTCAGAAAAGATAACATTTTAACAACTTATATTAAATCTGCAATCGGAACAAGCTCTGTATTTATCACACTTGGCTCCATCCTGATCCTGGAAAACATTGGTGGGATTACAGATTTTGTAACACCGGCAGGCTGCGCGGATCCGGAATTATATGAAAAAACATTTATGTTTGCTTTTTTCATTTATTCAATCATTTTTAACAGCTTAAATACCAGATCTGAGAGATTTAATGTATTTGAACACATTGAAGAGAACAAGAATTTTATCATTGTTATGGGTGTGATCTTTATACTTCAGACCATCATCATTGAGATTGGTGGTCAGGTATTCAGCACAACGACATTGAATGCAAAAGCATTATTTGTTTCCATGCTGTTAGCAGTGCTCATTATCCCGGTTGATATGGTAAGAAAAGCCATTGTTTCGAAAAAATGATCGCCTTTCATACCGATTTGGATAATACACTCATCTATTCCTATAAACATGACATCGGGCCGCAGAAGCGAAATGTGGAACTCTATCAGGGAAGAGAAATATCCTACATCACAGAGGAAACATATCATCTCCTGCAGCTCGTAAAAAATGAAATGCTCATTGTTCCAACGACCACTAGGACGTTGGAACAATATCAGCGCATTGATCTGGGAATCGGACCATTTCCATATGCATTGGTCTGCAACGGTGGTGTCCTTCTGGTAAATGGTGTGCCGGATGAAGCATGGTATCAGGACTCCCTGCATCTGGTGTCGGATAGCAGGGAAGAAATGAACCTTGCCATGGAACTGTTAGAGCGGGAACCACGCAGAAAATTTGAACTCCGATACATTGAAAAGCTGTTTATCTTTACAAAATGCAATGCTCCCGAAACAGTTGTAAATGATTTAAAAACATCTCTCGATACAAAATATGTAGATGTCTTTTCCAACGGTGAAAAAGTATATGTAGTACCGCAAACCCTGAATAAAGGAACGGCAGTAGACCGACTCAGAGAAAAACTAAAACCAGAGTTCGTAATTGCCGCCGGAGACAGCACCTTTGATATCCCCATGCTATCGACCGCCGACCGCGGACTTGTCCCATCTGGATTCACACAAAAATATGAAATCCCGAAAACATCCGGAGCCCGGAAAAAAATAGATGAAATGACATCGAAAAAAATATTTTCCGATGCCCTATTAGAAAAAGTTCTAAAAATAAAAACGGAGTCTGTTGCAGCAGGTATTATTCATACAGGATAATACCACTTGCAACAGACTCCGTTTTTGGTATGTGAGGTAAAGTGCCAGCCACTAATCCATACTCACACTGATTCCGCCCTTCCTCTCCGAAGGCTGAATAATCACTGTAACCGGACAATTCCCATGCCACTCAAACTGGTAAGACTCCCCGGAAGCCTGTCCGATAAACGTTTTCCACGAAATATCAGCCGTCACCTGCGGATCACAATGTCCATTTCCAACCCAGCATACAACAGCGTCCGGATCAACAGAGATCGTATCCTGAGACATCACATTGCTTAAAACGATCGGGTTGCCGTCACAAAGCACAGCAACATATGCATCTTTTCCACGTGCAATCAGAGTGGAAGTTGCAAGACCTTTCTGGGAAAGCACACCGACACCGATAAAACGGACACTGTAATCACAATCCTGGGAGAAAGCGAGAATATTTTCGGATTCCACTGAGATAGTTTCCCCCTGCTCTAAGTGATAGACCACAACATGCTGACCATAATTTGCGTAATATGTAACAGAATCACCATTTAAAGTTACCTTCATAAGTGGGAGATTTTCTCCGGTCACTCTTCGTGCAAGCTGACCAAGCAGAGCCTGCCCGATATTATTCTGCGGTCCAAGCAGGACTTTTTCAAATTTGTAATTCTTTCCACCGGCATTTTCTCCGGCGATAAATGCACCTGCTTTTGTAAAGAGTACATCACTGCCAGTGCAGGTAACCTTTAAAGTAAGTTCGTTTACTGTTTCAAATGTTAACATAACAAATTTCCTCCAAAATATAATCCTTTGTTTAAATAACCTGAACGCCGTACAAACTGCACAGTCCTGCGAGATCTTTTGCCACGCCGTTTCCGATGGCATTAAATTTCCATGCGCCGTTATGCAGATACAGTTCACCGATCATCATGGATGTCACGTTCGTATAGTATTCATCCATTTTAAAGCTGACCAGCTCGGTGCCGGCAGGATCCATAATACGGATATACGCATCCTCAAGCATTCCGAAATTCAGATTTTTTTCAAATGCTTCATTGATCGTCAGCACAAATACGATTCTGGCAACGGATGGATCTAATCTGGTAAAATCCACGGAAATGATCTCGCGGTCTGCGCCGCCGTCAGCGTGGAAAACCGTGCTGTGATCCGGGCTTTCGGTCTGCCCGTAAAAGACAAACCAGGAATCACCGATCACTTTACCGGATGAGCCGAGCAAAAATGCGGATACATCCACATCACAGGCAGGATTTTTGACATTCCATCCAAGACATGCCTTTATGGAAGTGAGCTTTCCGGAATTCTCCAGCGGTGTTTTCTGACCTTTTTGCACCATATGTACCAGTGGAGGTAAAGGTTTTGACGCCGGTGTGGATGCGTTTGATACTGCCTGAGATGACGTGTGATTGATCGAAGTGATGGTTCGTGTTGTTTTTGCCCCCTCAACTTTGCGTTCGTTGATGGAAAGGACGGTCTGTCTGGTGACGGGAGCAGAGGATCTCATTGGAATATCTACCATAATAAAAAACCCCTTATCGTTTAGTAAAATAATAGAATGTACGCTCCGCGGGCAATCTATTGTTATGAATTAATAAGTCTCTGGATTTCATTTTAAGTGATTCTGATAGAGGTGTCAAATTATATGATATTTTTAAGTGAAAGAGGAGAAAACAGTCAAAAAGTATTTGACGGGACATCTATTTATCTTTATTATTGTTAGTAAAGACAATATTAGTATTTTTGGGAGGATAGTTATATGCGAAAACGAAAAATTATATGTGCATTGTTGGTTATTTTTATGTTGGTTGGTGGTATTGTTGATATATTACCTGGAGTTAATAGTGTACAGACAGTAGAAGCAGCTGCAAAAACAAAACTGAATAAAACAAAAGCAACATTATATGTAGGAAACACTGTAACTTTGAAATTGACGGGAGTTTCATCAAAAAAAGTAAAATGGTTATCAAAGAATAAATCTATTGCTAAAGTTACTTCAACAGGAAAAGTAACAGCAATGAAAAAGGGTACGGTTTACATCTATGCAAAATATAAGCAGAAAACTTATAAATGCAAGGTAACAGTAAAGAGTGCCAAAATTTCTAATAAGAAACTGACATTACAGGTTGGATATGGATATGCATTGGAATTAAGCAATACAAATGGAAGAGCAAAGTGGAAGTCCAGTAATACAAAAGTTGCAAAGATAAATGCTAATGGTTATGTAATGCCTCGTGCTACAGGAAATACGAAAATTACTGCTAAAGTTGGAAATGAAACATATACATGTAATTTAAAAGTTGTGCCAGCTTTTTCAGAGAATGACTTTACGTTTGACACGCCTGATGATGAAGGATATACCAATTATATTGACTATTCAACTGGAAAAGGGTCTAATTGGTACTGGTATTTTTCGAATGCATCTAAAACATATAGATGTAATAGAAATGTCAACGTTGGGGATACATATAATGATTTTACATCTGCATATGGATATAATGAACCTGAAGCAGTTTCATCGTATGATGCATATAGGAGTCATTTCAGTAATTCAGCTTATCCGAGAACTTTTGTTACTTTAGATTATAAAGATGGAATGACACAAAATCATTATTATAAAACGTTTTACTTTGACAGAAATAACACGTTGGTTTTAATCGTATGGCATAGATAAATTGTATTTTCTATAAAAAAACAGGGAAGCATCTAACTTCTCTGTTTTTTCTTATAGTTAGAATTGTTTGGCAAGTATCAAAGATCCTTGCTATAATACAACGGGAAAACAGAAAAAAACAGACTCGTGTGAAAAAATTCTTTTACACGCAGGAATGGAGAATTTATGCAGATCTATGTGGATGCGGATGCCTGCCCGGTGGTGGGAATCGTGGAAGAACTTGCAATCAAATATAAGATACCGGTGACGCTGTTATGTGACACGAACCACGTTTTATATTCTGATTACAGTGAAGTAAAGATCATTGGTGCCGGGGCAGATGCGGTGGATTTTGCGCTGGTTAATTTATGCCGGAAGGGAGATATCATTGTGACACAGGATTATGGGGTAGCGGCGATGGCACTTGGAAAAGGTGCATTTGCGATCCATCAGTCCGGAAGGTGGTACACGGATGATAACATCGACCGGATGCTGTTAGAGCGCCATATGAATAAAAAGGCGAGGCGGGCATTCGGGAAGAATCATCTGAAAGGACCAAAAAAGAGAAACACGGAGGATGATATGCATTTCCGGGAAAGTTTTGAAAAAATGATTCGAAAGGGAATGGAGAATATTTATGGCACAACATGAAAAATTTTATTTAAATGGTACCTGGCAGTTAAAAAAAGCGGATGAAACACTGCTCTGCCCGGTGGAGATTCCGGGTTCGGTACTTTCCGGGCTGACAGAACACGGTTTACTTGAAGATCCGTTTTACCGGATGAATGAGTATCCGACAAGAGAGCTGCTGAAAAATGATTTTATTTTTTCAAGGGAATTTGAACTGAAAAAAGAAGAGGGAAGAGTGTATGCACTCTGCTGTGACGGAATCGACACGGTGGCAGATATTTTTATCAACGGCATGCTGATAAAGCATGTGGATAACATGCACCTTCGTTACCGGATTCTGTGCACAAATGTCCTGAAAAACGGGACAAACAATATCACAGTGAAAATCCATTCTGCAATCGCATATGTAAACGAACATGTGCCGGCAGCGGGAAAAGAGATTCATTACACGGCATGCGGTGCGATGGAAGGAAATCAGTATATCCGGAAAGCACATTCCATGTTTGGCTGGGACTGGGGTCCACAGTTACCAGATATGGGGATCTGGCGTGATATTTTTATTGACAGCTATGAGAAGGCAGAACTGTCTGATCTGCATATCAGACAGGAACACATAGATGGAAAAGTTTTTCTGTCGGCAGAAACAAAAGTGATGTTGCCGGAAAAGGCACAGGACGATGAAATTGCGGAAGCAGAGTATCTGGTATTGCCACAGAGTGCGGAAAGTAATGCCCGGATATTGAAAGAAAGTGTGGGAAACAATGATTCGACACTGGCAGAGAATGCAGATAATCTTGAGGTAAAAATCACGCTGCAGACACCGGATGGAAAACAGATTTCTTTTTCGTATGGAAAATGTCTGGTTGAAGATCCGAAACTCTGGTGGCCGAACGGATACGGTGCACAGCCGCTTTATACGGTGCGTGCGGAACTTTTTCTGGGCGGAGAATTTCTGGATGCAAAAGAACTGCGCATTGGTCTGCGCACATTGACGGTCAGCCAGGAAAAGGATGCATGGGGCGAGGAATTTGCTTTTTGCATCAATGGGGTAAAGATTTTTGCAAAAGGTGCAGACTATATTCCGGAAGACTGTATTTATTCAAAAATTACTCCGGAGCGCATTTATGAGTTGTTAGATACGGCAGTGGCAAGTCATTTTAACTGCATCCGCATCTGGGGCGGCGGTTATTATCCGGCGGATGTTTTCTATGATTACTGTGATGAACATGGTCTGATCGTATGGCAGGATTTTATGTATGCCTGCAATGTCTATGAGCTGACGGAGAAACTGCGGGAGAGCATTATAGAAGAAACGAAGGATAATGCGGGAAGGTTGAGACATCATGCAAGTCTTGGACTCTGGTGCGGTAACAATGAGATGGAATCAGCATGGGACCACTGGGGCGGTTTTAATGATCATTCGGATGCGTTAAAACAGGATTACCTGACCATGTTTGAAAAACTGATCCCTGAAGCCTTAAAGAGCGAGGATGATGTGACGTTTTACTGGCCGTCGTCTCCGTCATCCGGCGGTAATTTTAAAGACCCGGACAGTGATGATGTCGGGGATCGTCATTACTGGGATGTATGGCATGGAGAAAAGCCGTTTTCCGACTATGAAAATTACTATTTCAGATTCTGTTCGGAATTTGGATTCCAGTCGTTTCCATGCAAAAAGACGATCGACACATTTACCCTGCCTAAGGATCGCAATATCTTTTCAGAAGTTATGGAAAGTCATCAGAAAAACGGTTCTGCAAATGCGAAGATCCTGCATTACATTGCGGAGAACTTTTTATATCCAAAAGATTTTGAGAGTCTGATCTATATCAGCCAGGTGCTGCAGGCGATCGCAATCAAGAGCGGTGTGGAGCACTGGCGCAGAAACAGGGGACGCTGCATGGGTGCAATTTACTGGCAGTTGAACGATAACTGGCCGGTCGCATCCTGGGCAAGTATCGATTACTTTGGAAGATGGAAAGCGCTGCAGTATTTTTCGAGACATTTTTATGCGGATGTGCTCGGCAGTTTAAAGGTATCTGCGGATGCTGTTTATACGCCTTATCTGCAAAATGAGACGATGCAGGAGGTGTCGTCTGATGTCACGGTTTTTGTGAAAAATATGCGTGGGGAAGTGCTGTTTGAAACTTCACAGCGCACAGAGTGTGCATCATTGTCCGTGGAAGCCATGGAACCGGTTCCTCTGAAAGATGTGATAGAGGGCAGGGAAAGCGAAGTCTTTGTGGAGGCGGTATTTACACATTCTGATGGAACTGTGAGCCGCCAGGTGGAAATGCCAAAACCGTATAAACATATGCAGATCGAAAAAGCAGAGATCACGTTCGAGGCAAAAAGAGAGGGAAATCTGTTGACACTGCAGTTAAAATCAGATGTTCCGGCATTTTTTGTCTCGGTGGAGAGCGATGTGGATCTGGTCTGGTCGGATAATTTTATGCATCTGACTGGAAAGGAACCTTATGAGATTACGGCTATTCTGCCGGAGTGCGTGGAAGGCATGCCTAAGATCTGGGTACGGTCACTGTGCGATTCGTGGGTTACGGATTATTCGCAAGCTTGACATCTGTTGTCAGGCTGTGAGCCAGAAACTAAAGTATGTGAGGTGTTACTGTTCACTCGCAAGCTTGACACTTGCTGTCAAGCTGTGCGCCAAAGACTATATCATGCCAGATTACAGCCCCATGCATCGAAGATGCATTTAAAATAGGCTGTAATCGTTACTGCTCACACAGTATGTGTGAACAGTAACTGTGAGGTTACAGAAGAATCACTCCAAAACAGAATGACTTTACACCACCCGATACAAGTGCTATCATAAAAATAGTTAGAAGCAACTAACAAATGAGAAGCATTTTAAAGAAGGTGGAATCCTATGAAAGTATATTGTTTTGGTGAGAAAGAAAAACCGGTTATTTTTCTTTTCCCCGGGACCTGTTGTCACTGGAAGGGCAATTTTGGAAAAGTAATAGAGCCGTTGGAAGAATATTTTAGGGTGGCATGCGTTTCCTATGACGGGTTTGATGAGACGGAACAGACAGAGTTTCCGACGATGACGGAAGAAACGGAAAAAATTGAACAGTATATAAAGAAAGAATTTGGCGGACATATCTGTGCCGCATATGGCTGTTCACTGGGCGGTTCTTTTGTCGGACTGCTTGCAGCACGCGGAAATATCCACATGGAGTATGGTATTTTAGGTGGTTCCGATTTAGACCAGTCGGGAAAGTTTTTGGCAAAGCTGATGACGAAACTGATGATGCCGGTTTTTTATCCGTTTATCGCGAATGGTGAGATGAAAATTCCTTTCATGAAAAAGAAAATGGACAAGATGCTGGCGGAGGACAATGGCTATATCAGAGCGTTTATGGATATGATAAAGACGCCGGATGTCGATATGAGCCATATTACAAAAAGAAGCGTCGAAAATCAGTTTTACTCGGACCTTATCACACCGCTGCCGGATCAGATCGACCCGTCCGGAACGCAGATACATATTTTATATGCCCTTAAAATGGGTGAAAAATATCGTGCGCGTTACAAAAAACATTTTGCAGGACCGATCCTGCATGAACTGGATCTGCAGCACGAAGAACTGCTTGCGGTTTATCCGGATGATTGGGTAAAAGTGATCGCGGAGATCTGTAACAGAAAACAGGGAGATTGTGCGGCAAGATTTAAAATTAAGGGAAGCTGATGAAGTGGGGAAAGTTGAATCATCAGAGAAAACAAGAAGAGAAAGTGAGAAAGAGTCTCAATTTTTCTTCTTGTTTTTTTAATTAATGTTCGGTATACTGAACGATAGTTAGACAAAACTAACAATAGTGTAAATCATGCAGACTCCGGAACCGGAAAGTTGCTACCTTTCCTGCTCCGGTGGGATTGTCTGCAAACGAAGAAAAAGGAGACAGCGGGAATGAATTATTTAGAGATTGAAAAAGTAATTGGAAGGGAGATTTTAGACTCCAGAGGTAATCCTACCGTGGAAGCTGAAGTATATTTAGTGGACGGTACCATTGGAAGGGGAATGGCACCAAGCGGTGCGTCGACCGGAGAATTTGAGGCATTAGAGCTTCGCGACGGCGATAAGTCAAGATATCTTGGCAAAGGTGTTACCAAGGCAGTTGAAAATATTAATACAATGATCAACGATGCGATCGTCGGAATGGATGCCAGCGACATTTATGCAGTGGATGCAGCGATGATCGCAGCGGACGGAACAAAGGATAAATCAAAACTGGGAGCAAATGCGATCTTAGCAGTGTCGATTGCAGCGGCACGCGCAGCTTCCATCTCACTGGATATTCCACTTTACCGTTTCTTAGGCGGCATCTTGGGCAACCGTCTGCCGGTTCCGATGATGAATATTTTAAATGGTGGTGCTCATGCGGCAAACACAGTAGATGTGCAGGAGTTCATGATCATGCCGGTCGGTGCACCGAGTTTTAAAGAGGCACTCCGCTGGTGTGCAGAGGTGTTCCATGCGCTTGCAGCTCTGTTAAAGAGCAAGGGACTTGCAACCTCTGTTGGTGATGAGGGTGGTTTTGCACCGGATCTTGCATCCGATGAAGAAGCAATCCAGTACATATTAGATGCTGTGAAAAACGCAGGATATGAGCCGGGCAGAGATTTCCGGATCGCCATGGATGCAGCTTCCTCTGAGTGGAAGAGCGAAAAAGGAAAAGGATTCTACAAACTTCCGAAGGCAGGCACCGAGTTTACTTCCGCAGAGCTGATCGAACACTGGAAGAAACTGGTTGAAAAATACCCGATCATTTCCATCGAGGATGCACTTGACGAGGAAGACTGGGAAGGCTGGAAACTTCTGACCAGAGAACTTGGTGATAAGGTACAGCTTGTCGGAGACGATTTGTTTGTAACCAATACGGAGCGCCTGAAAAAAGGTATCGACAACGGCTGCGGCAATGCCATTCTGATCAAGTTAAATCAGATTGGTTCCGTATCCGAGACTTTAGAGGCAATCAAGATGGCTCACAAAGCAGGTTATACGGCAATTTCTTCCCACCGTTCCGGCGAGACGGAAGACACCACGATTGCAGATCTTGCAGTGGCATTAAATACCTGCCAGATCAAGACCGGTGCACCGAGCAGAACTGAGCGTGTTGCAAAATACAACCAGCTTCTCCGCATAGAGGAAGAACTTGGAAATGCAGCAGTGTATCCGGGAATGGGTGCGTTTAATGTAAAATAAGGAATTTACTCACATTATAGTTTAGTTTCTCCTCTATCTCATGGAAAGAACGCGAAAGGTCAGGGATGGCTTTTCGCGTTCTTTTTATGCAGGCAGGGCTGACCGAGGACATTGTGCAAAAAATCTCGGACGAAAAGGATGATCCGGTGTGGATGCGTGAGTTCCGGATGAAATCACTGCAGATTTACAGACAGATGCAGATCCCGGACTGGGGACCGCCGATCGACGGGCTGGACTCCATGATCGTCAACGGATTTGCGAATGATGTATCGAAGGAACTGCCGGATTTTTTAGAAACATTTTATTTGCAAAATAATTCCTGACGGTCTACACTTGCTATAGCAACAATACACAATACCGAACAACAAAGATGCAGAAACGGTAAAGTTCCGCAGGCAGGCCCGCCAACAAAACCTTATCGTTTCTACACCCCACCAGAGAGGACACCACCCATGCCATCATTCGTAACATTTTCCAACGTCGGCAAAATCTACCACACCGGCGAACTCGATATCACCGCGCTCCACGACGTCAATTTTGAGATCGAAAAAGGAGAATTCTGCGTCATCGTCGGTGCATCCGGTGCCGGCAAAACGACGATTTTAAATATATTAGGAGGAATGGATACCTTAACCAACGGACAGGTATTCTTAGACGGACAGGAAATCTCAAACTATGACAAAAAACAGCTCACCTCATACCGGCGTTTCGACATCGGATTTGTGTTCCAGTTTTACAATCTCGTGCAGAACCTGACAGCACTTGAAAATGTAGAGCTTGCGGCGCAGATCTGTAAAGATCCGCTTCCGGCGCCGACAGTGCTTGAGGAAGTCGGGTTAAAAGACCGTCTGTCAAATTTCCCGGCACAGCTTTCCGGTGGAGAACAGCAGCGTGTCGCGATCGCGCGTGCGCTTGCAAAAAACCCGAAACTTCTGCTCTGCGATGAGCCGACCGGAGCTCTCGATTATAATACCGGAAAAGCGGTTTTAAAATTATTGCAGGACACCTGCCGCGAAAATGGAAAAACAGTCGTGGTCATCACGCATAACCAGGCACTTACAGCGATGGCGGACCGCATCATCACGGTAAAGAGCGGCACAGTCGTTTCCATGGAAAAAAATGAACACATTGTAGACATTGCAGATATAGAGTGGTAGACGGTTATGAGATCAATGATTTGGAAATCAACATTCAGGGAAATAAAGGAAAGTCTCGGCCGTTTTCTCGCTATCCTGGCGATCGTTGCATTGGGTGTCGGATTTTTTGCAGGACTGAAGGTCACACAGCCTGCCATGTTAAAAACGGCGCAGCGTTATTTTGATAAGACAGCTCTTTACGACTACCGCCTGATCTCCACGGTCGGTTTTTCTGAGGATGAAGTAGAGACCATAAAAAAACAAAAAGATGTAAAAGCGGCAGAGGGAGCAGTCACGTTTGACATTATCTGTGAGAGCGGCGGCAAAGAGCGCGTGCTAAAAATGCACAGCATCACAGAGGATGTTAACCGGCTGGTGCTTGTGGACGGCGAATTGCCGGAAAATGCAGGGGAGTGCGTGGTGGACTCTAATCTTTACGGCGCATCCATGATTGGAAAAACGATCAAATTGTCCGACGGCAATGACGAGGACGATCTGGAACATTTTTCAAACCGCGAGTATAAGATCACCGGAATCGTGCAGTCTCCTCTGTATTCGCAGTTTGAGCGCGGAAGTACGTCGCTTGGCAACGGCAGGGTGAGCGGATTTGTCTATCTTTTGCCGGAAGGATTTGCAGACGATTATTATACGGAAGTTTATGTGAAATTTGCCTGCGATTTTCCTTTGTACAGTGAAGAATATGATGCTTACATAGAACAAAAACAGGATGCGTGGGAAGCACTGACGGAGGATCTTGCAGCAGAGCGTTATCAGACAGTGCGTTCGGAGGCAGAGACAAAACTTGCAGATGGAAAAAAACAGCTTGCAGAGAAAAAAGAGGAGACAAAGAGCCAGCTTGATGATGCAAAAAAACAATTAGAAGATGCAAAAAGCCAGATCGAAGACGGCGAAAAGCAGCTTGCAGATGCAAAGAAAAAATTGGAATATGCCCCGGATGAATTAGAAAAAAAAGAGGCAGAACTGACGGAAGCAGAAAAGGCGATTCAGGAGAAAGAGACACAGTTAGATCAGGCGGAAGTTGCACTTGGAATCGGTTATGCGCAGGGAGTCGGACAGATCCAGAAAGCATTGAACGGAATTTCTGAGGGGCTTTTTTCCGAAAATGGAGATCAGGGAAATGGTGCGGCAGGCAGTTTTTCTTCGGGAGATGCATTAGCGGATGCAGGATCACAGATTGCAGATGCAAAGGCACAGATTGCAGACGGAAGAGCGCAGATCGCGGAAGCCCAAAAGCAGATCGAGAGCGGAAAGAGCGCCATTGCAAAAGCGAAAAAACAGTTGGAAGAGTCCAAAACACAGATAGCAGAAAAGGAAGCAGAATTATCCGATGCGAAAACGCAGTATGAAGATGGGAAAAAGGAATATGAGGACGGACTTTCAACTTACAATGAGGAAATAGAAAAAGCGGAGAAAAAGATCAGTGATGGCGAGAAAACTTTAAAGGAATTAAAAGATCCTGATACCTATGTGCTCGGACGCGATACCAATGTTGGGTATGTCTGCTTTGAGAGCGATTCCGGTATCGTGGACGGAGTTGCCGATGTATTTCCGATCTTCTTCTTTCTGGTAGCGGCACTTGTGTGTGTGACGACGATGAACCGTATGGTGGAGGAACAGCGGACACAGATCGGTGTGTTAAAGGCACTCGGCTACAGTGAACATACCATTATGGCAAAATATATGTTTTATTCCGGCTCCGCGGCGCTGACCGGATGTGTGGCCGGATTTGCACTTGGGACATTTTTATTCCCGAAAGTGATCTGGTATGCATACGGCATGCTCTATAAGATGGATTCCCTGGTTTATGTGTTTGACTGGAAATTAGCAGTCATTTCCGTGATCGTATCACTGCTTTGTTCTATCGGTACAACCTTTGTGTCTGTCCGCCGCGAACTGACGGAGGTTGCGGCAGAGCTGATGCGTCCGAAAACACCGAAAGCCGGGAAACGTGTATTCCTTGAATATATACCGTTTGTATGGAAGAGGCTTAAATTTTTGCAGAAGGTTTCCATGCGGAATATTTTCCGGTATAAAAAGCGGTTTTTCATGATGGTCGCAGGCATCAGCGGATGCAGCGCACTTTTGGTGACCGGATTTGGGGTGAGGGATTCTGTGACGGGAATTGTGACGCAGCAGTATACGCAGATCCAGACCTATGATATCGGTGTGACTTATTCATCGTCCGTCACACCGGAGCAAAAAAGTGAACTGGAAAGCAAAGAACAGGACGGTGTGGAAAAATCTGTGTTTGTGGCAGAAAAGAGCATGGATTTAGTTGGCAGTGAAAAGACAAAATCCGTCAGCCTTATCATTGCAGATCCGGATTCGGATATGACGCCGTTTGTCAATTTGCATACGGAAAAAGGAGTACCGATCACATTCCCGAAAAAGGGAGAGGCGGTTATTTCCGCAAAAGTGGCAGATGAACTTGGGATAAAGACCGGAGATACCGTGACACTGCAGGATTCCGACATGAAAACCATATCCGTGACGGTAAGCGGGCTGTGTGAAAATTTTGTATATAATTATGTCTATTTGTCTGCGGATACCTATGAAGAACAGATGAAAACGGAACCGGAATACAAAAACGCATTTGTGTGTGTTTCTGAGGGCACAGATGCACATCTGCTTGGAACATCCCTGATGGCAATGTCGGATGTGGCAGCGGTCAATATTTCACAGGATGACATGGAACGTTTTTCAAGCATGATGGGCAGTATGGATCTGATCGTTGTGGTCATTATTTTGTGTGCAGCGGGACTTGCTTTTATCGTTTTATATAACCTGACAAATATTAATATTACGGAGCGTGTGTGCGAGATCGCAACGATCGAGGTGCTCGGGTTTTACGAAAATGAGACAGCCGCATATGTGTTCCGGGAAAATACGATCCTGACATTTCTCGGCGCACTTGCAGGGCTTGTGCTCGGTGTATTTTTGCACCGGTTTGTCATGAGTCAGATCGTCGTGGATATGGTAGCCTTTGATGTACATGTAAAACCGGTCAGCTTTGTATACAGCGTGGTGCTGACTCTGGTGTTTACCTGGTTTGTGGACCGGCTGATGCGAAAGAAGATCGATGCGATCAGCATGACGGAATCATTAAAAAGTGTTGATTAGAAAATAGAATTGGACGTTAACGCGGGAAAGTGTTATAGTTTATTTATAGAAAATGATGAATCAGGAGATGATACATATGGGAAAAATTATAACAATCGGACGTGAATTTGGCAGTGGCGGACGAGAGGTTGGAAAGAGACTTTCCGATGAACTTGGAATTGCCTATTATGATAACGAGATTATAACAGAGATTGCAAAGAGAACCGAACTTGCAGAAGGTTATGTGCAGCATGTAATGGAAAATGGTCCGACTGCCCTGATGCCGATTACGATCGGAAGAACTTTTTATATGGGCGCGGATCCTGTGATGGAACAGAACAATGCGATTTACAGAGAACAGAGCCTGTTAGTACAGGAACTCGCGGAGAAATCAGACTGTGTGATCGTCGGAAGAAGTGCAGATTATATCCTGCGCGACAAAAAGCCGCTGCGCCTGTTTATTTATGCAGATATGGAATCGCGCATGGAGCGATGCAGAAAGCGTGCACCGGAGCAGGAACATTTTACAGACAAAGAGCTGAGACGTCATATTCAGGATGTGGATAAGAGACGTTCCAAATATTATCAGTTCTTTACCGGACAGACCTGGGGCGAGAAGTTAAATTATGACCTGTGCATCAATACTTCCGGTGCCAATATCGAGGATCTGGTGAAAGTGATCGCAAAATTGGTAAAATAAAATATGCAGGAATATTATCTAAACAGTGAAAAGAAAATCTGTCTGATGGAATTGTCTGAGTTTAAGGAATTAGAGGGTGCGTATCCACATAAACGGAATTTGTTCCGCAGCATGAATCCGGTACAGTACTGCAAGGCAGAAAGTTACGGGGACTGCCTGTTTGGGACGATGAAGATACCGCGTGCCCTAAAGGGCAGAGTGACGTATATCGTATTTGGATTTTATCTGAGAGGCGAAGAACTGCTGTTGATTGAGGATGGCAGTTTCCTAAAGACGTGTCTTGGAAGGCTGGAAAAAATTATACCCACAGAGTGCAGCATGCATCAGTTCCTCGTTATGATTTTTGAGATGCTGATCGAGGATGATGTGATCTATCTGCAGCAGCAGGAGGAAAAATTAGCCTCCATTGAGGAAGAGCTTTTAAAAAAGATCCCAGAGCATTTCTATGAGATCATTCTGCAGTACAGGAAACGTTTTTCGGCATATCATGCATATTATGAGCAGCTTGTCAATCTGGCAGATGCCATGCAGAGTGATTTCGGACAGATACTGACAGACAAGGAGCGATCGCTCTGGCAGCTTTATGCGAACCGTGTGGAACGCCTGCATGATCATGTGGAACTCTTGCGGGAATATTTAGTACAGATCCGTGAGTTATACCAGTCACTGATCGATGTACAGCAGAATAAGGTCATGAGTATCTTAACGGTAGTAACGACGATATTTCTCCCACTGACCCTGATTGCCGGATGGTATGGCATGAACTTTCCCAATATGCCGGAGTTCGGATGGAAATATGCGTATCCGGTCGTTATTGTAGTCAGCATCTGCATCATTGCGGGAGAGATCATTTATTTTAAGAAAAAGAAAATGCTGTAAGCAGGAGAGATTCTGCGCGTAAAATAAAATATGTTTGACAGAAATCCGGAAATGGAGAGAAATCTTTGTTTCCGGATTTTCTTGTTTTCAGAACGATATGTCAAAGTGTACCAGACCGGAATATATTAGAATAAGAATAGATTAAAGAAGCTGTCAGTATGGCTTATGATATAAAAAGACTGCCGAGCGAAGCGAGTGTAGATCACGATCATGAAGCATCGCTTCATGATATAAAAAGACTGCCGAGCGAAGCGAGTGTAGATCACGATCATGAAGCATCGCTTCATGATATAAAAATTTCGGGCATTACAAAAAGTTTTTATAATAATGGAGAGATGCGTCAGGTTCTCCGTCCGGTCGATATTTTGATACCGCATGGAAAATTTGTGTCGATCATTGGGCCGAGCGGGTGTGGGAAGTCGACGTTATTTAATATTGTGGCGGGACTTCTGCCGCCGACATCGGGAGATATTACGATTGGAGAGAAAAGCATTTTAGGGGAAAAAGGTTACGTTGGATATATGCTGCAAAAAGATATGCTTCTCCCGTGGCGTACGATCATCGACAATATTATTTTGGGACTTGAGATAAAGGGCGTGCCGAAGCGGGAAGCGAGAAAACAGGCACTGCCACTGATGGAAAAGTACGGACTTTCGGGATTTGAGAAAAATTATCCGTGCGAGCTGTCCGGTGGAATGAGGCAGAGAGCGGCGCTCCTTCGCACACTTTTGTATGACAGGGAAATTATCCTGTTAGATGAACCGTTTGGTGCATTGGATGCGCAGACGAGACAGTCTATGCAGAACTGGCTGTTAGAGATCTGGGAAGATTTTCATAAGACGGTTTTATTTGTGACACATGATATGGATGAGGCAATTTATCTGTCAGATATCATCTATGTATTTTCCGGTCGTCCGGGGTATGTGAAAGAAAAAATTACCGTTCATTTGAAACGGCCAAGAAAACAGGAAGATATGCTGGAGACGGATTTCTGGGATCTGAAACAGCACTTGATGGGAGGGATGAGTGATGAAAAAAGAAGCGTATGAGGTGGAGTATTATGAACCTAAATCCGTTTTGGCGATGCAGGCAGACAGGCGGGAAGAAAAACACTGGAGAAAACAGAAAAAAGGGATAAGGGCAGGACGTATCCTGCTTGGGGTCGCCATCCTGCTGTTTTGGGAGGTAAGTGCACGTCTGGGGTGGATCGATGACTATTACTGGAGCTCACCGTCCCTGATCGCACAGACTGCGATCGTACAGTGGAAAGAGAAAAATCTTGCATATGATATCTACTTTACCTCGATGTCCACGATCGGCGGTTTTTTAGCGGGAACATTGGGCGGCGCAGTTTTAGGATTGTCCTTCTGGTGGTCAAAGACGTTTGCAAAGATTTTTGAGCCGTATCTTGTGATGTTTAATGCAATTCCGAAACTGGCACTTGCACCAATTTTAATTGTACTGTTTGGAATCGGTTTTTCATCTAAAGTGATGCTGGCATTTTTAATGACGGTAATATCCTGTGCGCTTGCAACGGTCAGCGGGGTGGAGAATGTGGATGAGTCGATGGAAACCTTACTTTATTCTCTTGGGGCTGCCAGATGGCAGGTGTTTGGAAAAGTCGTGGTTCCGGCAGTGCTTCCGTGGATGCTTGGAAGCCTTCGGATCAATATTTCACTGGCGCTTGCGGGAGCAATCGTCGGCGAATTTATCGCATCGGGGCACGGACTTGGCAGAATGGTCATTTATGCGGGAACTATTCTGGATACCACGTTAGTGTGGGTTGGTGTGATCGTTCTGTCGCTGCTTGCGATGGTGATGTATTTTGCGGTGGTGGAACTGGAAAAATGGATGACGGAACATCTGGCGATTTATCGTAAGGCGTGAGGAGGACACCAGCCGCTATGTTGTGATACACCTTTGGGCACCTGAGTCCATATTATATTAAAAAGTGAAAATGGGTCGAAATGTTTAAAAGGAAAATGTTAAAGAGAAAATTGTTCAGTTGTTTGGCTTACGTTGTATTTGCAGCAAGTTTATTTGCGACAGCATGCAGTGGAAGAAAAACGCAGCAGGAGAGTGTGGAACTCAAAAAAATCGTGATTGCGGAGCCGTTACATTCGATCGGGTATCTTCCACTTTATATCGGGCAGCAGGAGGGATTTTTTGCGGAGGAAGGCCTTGATGTGGAGGTGATCCAGGCTACGGGCGGCTCGCATGTGACGTCGGTGATGAGCGGGGATGCGTGGGGAGTAATCGGTGGAGTGGATTCAAATGCAATTCCGAATGCATCCGGGAACTGCCCAGATCCGGTGATTGCTGTCTGCAACTGTGTGAACCGCGCTAATGTGTATCTGTGTGCGGCAGTTGGCGAGGAATACACAGGAAATACAGATGAAGAACTTGCACAGTATTTCAAAGGAAAAAAGATCAACTCCGGCAGATTTGGCGGCAGCCCGAATCTGTGTGTGCGCTATCTTTTACTGTCAATTGGACTTGATCCGGATAAGGATGTAGTGATGGTGGAACCGGCAGATATGTCCACCTCAGTTGCCGTGGTACAGAGCGGTCAGGCAGATATCTCCTGGGCAGCGGAACCACAGATTGTTGACGGTATGAAATCAGGTGTATGGACGGATGCATTTTACCAGTTTACAGATCTTGGAGACTACGCTTACTCCGTACTCAGTGTGTCACAGTCAACCATCCGGAATGACCCGGAGACAGTACAGCACTTTGTCAATGCAATGTTAAAATCGCTTTCTGCTGCACAGGATAAAAAAACTGCGGTCCGCGCTGCCGGAAAGGAATTTCCAACCACACCGGCCGAAGACATTGAAGCAGCGATCGACCGTGCCTATAAAGATGGACTCTGGAGTGTCGATGGAATCATCACACCGGAGGCAGTAAAAAATGATATGGAAGTATCCATTGCATCCGATGTATATCAGGGTACCTATCAGTACGATGAACTGGTAGATATGCAGTTCGTCGAAAACGCACAAAAACAAAATTGAAGAGAGTATTTAGTAGAATAGAATGTATGCAGATTTCCGGTGCTTTCCTAAGGTGCCGGGGAATCTGCCATTCACAACACACCGATACACCTTTTCCCCCAAATTTGTAAAAATAAATTTCGTAAATTTTCGGGACAAACCCGCCATCTTATAGTATAATAACCGTACTAAAGTAATATAACCACCCCCACACAGGAAAAGGAGAAAAGCGATGATAAATCCGGCATCAATAATGAAGATCATGAATGCAAAAAATAAATTCACGGCAAATCACCCGAAATTTGCTGCATTTCTAAACGCAGTATTTTCCACCGGCATCACGGAGGGAACAATCATTGAGATTACCGTGACAAAACCGGGTGAGGAACCGATCACGACGAACATGAAGGTGCAGCAGTCGGATCTTGAACTGTTACAGGAATTACAGGACATTGCAAAAATGTAAAAATAGAAATGGAGAAGCATATGTTAGGAAAAAAACTTTCTTATCAGACCAATGGAAGTACAGTAGAATTTGAATTTGAACATGGAACGGCGTATGTCACGGCAGTCACGGACACGATCATGAATGTATTTGTTCCGTACCAGTCGAAAGACCACCGTTCAAAAGCAATCGAGGGAGATAAAAGACTTCCGGTTACCGTAGATGTCTCTGAGGAAGGCGGAGCAGTACAGATTAAAACAGATAAGCTGACAGCCAAAGTATACGATGATTTTTTGATCGATTTTTATAAAAAAGACGGTACACTTTTATGTGCAGATTTCAGGGGAGAGCGAAAGAAAAAAAAGAAATTAAGCGATGAAGCACTTGCAACGTTAGAGTCTGAGGGACATGCCATATCTGCGGATGGTGAAAAAGAAGATCCTGTTATGGTCGTAAAGCAGATGAGCGGGGATGAAAAGTTCTATGGACTCGGAGATAAAACAGGCGTTTTAAATAAAAGAAATTATGAATATGAAAACTGGAATTCCGATCTGCCACAGGCACACACGGACGATTTTAAGGCATTGTATAAATCCATTCCGTTTTTGATCACATTAAAAGATGCGGGCGTATTTGGAATGTTCTTTGACAACACTTACAGATCACATGTCAATCTGGGAAAAGAGAACAGCGCCTGCTATTATTACAGTGCAGAGAACGGAAATCTCGATTATTATTTTATTTCCGGGGAAAAAATGACGGATATTGTGGAAGGCTATACTTATCTGACCGGAAGAACCCCTCTGCCGCAGCTTTGGACATTAGGGCAT
>ULWX01031519.1_pt1 | contig 23140 bp, 19 predicted proteins | sample 1960851 | NCBI WGS metagenome assembly ULWX01 (sample SAMEA4835826, study PRJEB28245) | human gut metagenome | biome: gut microbiome; material: fecal sample | place: Denmark | collected 2008 | reverse complement strand
AATATGCAGGTGACTGCAAAACAAATACGGTATAAGGGAGAAGATAACCTGAAAAATATTTTTGCTGTCAGAAGAGGATCTTCTGACAGTGGAACTGGTTAGGAAAAATGAGTGTACCGGTGGGATTGTGCCGGAAACAGTTGATAGATAGAAAAGAGGAAAATTTATGTGTGGAATTATTGGTTATACAGGTAGTGAAGATGTAAAAGGAGTGTTACTTGATGCGTTAGAGCTTCTTGAGTACCGCGGATATGACAGTGCGGGAATTGCTTTGGCAGATACTGGCCTGAAACAGACGAAAGTTTATAAATGTGCGGGAAGAGTAAAAGATTTAAGAGCCATCTGTGAGTCAGAAAAACTGATCACAGAGTGTGGAATTGGTCATACCAGATGGGCAACACACGGCGGTGTCAATGATACAAACGCACATCCGCATCAGGTTGGAAAAGTGACTCTGGTACACAATGGCATCATTGAAAATTACAGAGAGCTGATCGCCGACTATGAACTGGAAAGTGTTTTAAAATCAGAGACAGACAGTGAGGTTGTGGCTGCACTTTTAAATAAGTTTTATACAGGTGATCCGGATGAAGCCATCAAAAAGACAGTTTCCAAATTAAAAGGAACATTTGCATTAGTGATCTTATTTGAAGATCATCAGGGTGAGATCTATTCTGCCAGAAATGTCAGCCCGATCGTCGCAACACTTTGTAAAGAGGGGGCTATGCTTGCATCCGACCTGACAGCACTCTGCCGTTTTACCAACCGCTATTTTGTTGTTCCGGAGTATCATATTTTAAAACTGGCAAAAGATGCCATTGTCTTAAAAGATTTCAATGGCAATCAGGTGGAGCCGGACTATCTTGAAGTAGACTGGGAACTTAATAATGCCGGAAAGAACGGTTATCCGTTTTATATGGAAAAAGAGATCATGGAACAGCCGGATGCGATCGAGCGTACAATCACAAACCGCATCACAAGTGGAATGCCGGACTTTACGGCAGACGGTGTGCCGGATGAGATCTTTACACAGTGTGAGCGTGTCAACATTATCGCATGTGGAACTGCAATGCATGCCGGTCTTGTGGCACAGGCACTGATAAAGTCGATTCTTCATATGCACATCGATGTCGATATGGCATCCGAGTTTATGTATTCGGATCCGGTCATCGATGAGAAATCATTAGTCATCGCAGTTTCACAGTCCGGTGAGACGATCGATACCTTAGAGGCAGTCAAGTATGCAAAAAAACGTGGAGCGAAATGTTTATCCATCATCAACGTAAAAGGATCTTCCATTGCGCGTGAGAGTGATTATGTGCTCTATACCAACGCAGGACCGGAGATCGCCGTTGCAAGTACCAAGGCATACACGACACAGCTTGCTGTATTTTATCTGATCGTGGCAAAAATGGCACAGCTTCGCGGTGTCTTTTCACAGGAAGAGACACAGAGTTTTATCCGTGAGCTGCAGCGCATGCCGGATGTCATGAAAAAAGTGTTAGAGGGACGGCAGGAGATCCATAAACTTGCCAACAAGGTGTTAGAGGCGAAAGATCTGTTTATGATCGGCCGTGGACTTGATTACTCTATTTTGTTAGAGGGTTCTCTGAAGTTAAAGGAGGTATCCTACATTCATTCTGAGGCGTATGCGTCCGGCGAATTAAAACACGGACCGATCGCACTCATCACGCAGGATACGCCGGTCGTTGCAGCAGTGACACAGGAAAAATTAATGTCAAAAGAGCTGTCAAATATCAAGGAGGTACGGTCAAGAGGTGCGGACATCGTGCTCTTTATCAAGGAAAGTCTTGCAAAAGATATCGACCGTGCATATGATACCTTCCATCTGCCGGATATGCAGGATGAATTTATGGTAATGCCGGCATCCGTGGCACTGCAGTTACTTGCTTATTATGTTTCTTCCGACAAGGGATTTGACGTGGATAAGCCAAGAAACTTGGCGAAAGTAGTGACGGTGGAATAAGAGAAGCAAAATAAAAAGATATGTGGAAAAGTGTCCGGAAAGGGGAAAAAGACCGCGTATCTGAGCATAAAAAAAGATTGGGGGAAGCCGCACAAAGTATTAGGTGTGACTGCCCCCATTTGCATTTAGACCAGTTCCGCGATGCGCGACACTGCCACATAAATTTCAGAAATTTTATACCAGGTACGGTAGTCAATGACGCCGGTGACCGGCAGACCGAAGACACGCTGGAAGACCTCGACAGCCTCTCTTGTGGCAGGTCCGTAGATTCCGTCCGGTGTAACTGTCGGAATCGCCGGATAGGATCTTGAAATCCGTGCAAGTTCCTCCTGGATCTGACGCACTTTTTCGCCGGTCGAACCGATCGTAAGGTCGACTCTCGGCCAGGAAGCCGGGATGCCGGATACTTCTTCTGCCGTGTTGATGTACATGTTGTTTCCATAATAGTAGCGCAGAATTTCGATTGCCTCATAGTTCTGGTCACCCAGGTATTTGCTGCCCCACTGACTCAGCCAGTTGCTGCAGGTCACACGTTCCCCGTCGCAGTACTGCGTTAAGATCGGCTGGCTGACGTTTGGCCGGGATAAAAAGTTCTGGAACATTTCATCCACGATGTCGGAGATGCTCTGGAAAATGTTCCTGCCGTAGGTAAATTTCTGGTCGTAGGCGGTGGAGGAGGTGATCATGAAACTGTAGCCTTTGTTCCGGTACCACTCCGTGTACACCCGGTTTAATGTAAATGACATGATTGCAAGGATATTTGCGCGCAGCGTCGCATCCGGCCAGGTGGAATAGATTTCGCTGGACGCTACATTTTTGATGTAATCCTTGTATCGCACATAATAATCGCGCGCAGTCGTATCGTTTGGCGGACCGTCATGTACCACGACATATTCCGGTACAACGACTCTGCTTAGGACGATCTCGCCGGTCTCGGAGATCGGCTTGATCTCGGACTCTGCGATTTTCGGTGGAAAATCGCCCCAGAGGGTATTGACCGGGATCACGATCGTGTCTACCGGGTTCCCCGGTGCATCCACCTCATCCATTCGTACTTCCTGAAGCGACAGCTGCTTCGAAAACAGTTCAATTCCCGACACAGTAAACGGGCGGAATCCTTCAGCATCGACCTGAATACTATATTGCGAGAACGGCTGCTCTTCGCCTGGCTCCATTGAGAATTCAAGCGGAGGCGCAGGAAGCGTAATTTGTTCGGACATACCGGATGCATCTGTATTCACCTCCTCAACGATACTGTCCGGATCACCGGAATAGGAGATCGCTACACGGGCGTTTGTGATCGGACGGTTACTTCCTCTTGCCGTTACGTGGATCTTTAACTCACCCTGATCGATATTATTTTGTGTATAGGCAATATCTGACATGAAAAACCTCGTAGATTCATTCATTCTATTATATGATGCAGTCTGTCAAAAGGTGTGTTTAAATTGTTTGTGTGAATTATAAAATAATGGAGGGGAAAATGTGGTTTATGATTTGTCAATTAACGAAAACAGAGGTATAATAATTATAATTGATGTACTGCCGCAGGAAAACTATCTGTGGCAGTATTTTTTCCGAAAATCAGATATAAGGTAACAGAGATATATGGCAAATTATAAAATGATCTTACAATATGACGGAACACGTTACCGCGGGTGGCAGGTGCTTCCGGCGGAACTTACGATACAGGGAAAGTTACAGGATGTTTTGAGCAAAATGGCAGGATACCAGGTGGAGGTTACCGGTTCCGGCAGAACAGATGCAGGCGTGCATGCAAAAGGACAGACGGCTAATTTTCATCTGAGAGAGGAATGGGATGAGGATAAAATTTTATTTTATCTGAATCAGTACCTTCCGGAAGATATTGCAGTCTGTGAAGTAAAGAGAGTGGATGAGCGTTTCCACAGCAGATATCAGGCAGTGGAAAAGACCTATCTTTACCGGATCCATACAGGAAAAATACCGGAGGTATTCGAGCGCAGATATGTTTATGATTATACGGAACCGCTTGATGTAAACCGCATGAGAAAAGCGGCAGAGTACCTGTGTGGAACACATGATTTTAAATCATTCTGCGGCAATAAAAAAATGAAAAAATCCACGGTTCGGACGATCTCCCGGATACAGATCAAAGAACTGCCGGGAGAGATACAGATCTATTATACCGGAAATGGATTTTTACAGAATATGGTGCGCATTTTAACCGGTACACTGATCGAGATCGGAGATGGAAGAAGAACTCCGGAGGATGTGTCAGAGATCTTAGAGGCAAAAAACAGGGAAAGAGCAGGATACACGGCACCGGCATGCGGGCTGACATTGCTTGAGGTAATATATGGAAAAATGGTTTGTAATAAATAAAGGCGCTGATTTTGCAGGAATTGCAAAACGTTTTGGGATAAGTCCGGTTACGGCAAGGCTGATCCGGAATCGTGAGGTTATGGGGGATGAGGCAATCGCAAGATACTTAAAAGGCGGAATTGGGGAACTTTACGATCCTCATTTACTTTTGGATTCGGACCGGTTGACGGATATATTGGTGCAGAAGATCAGTGAACAGAAAAAGATCAGGGTCATAGGCGACTACGATATTGATGGGGTAATGTCGACTTATATTCTGTACAAAGGAATCACACGCTGCGGTGGCAGTGTGGATTTTCAGATACCGGACCGGATGAAAGATGGTTACGGAATCAACGATCATCTGATTGAGCAGGCAGATGAGGCGGGAATTGATACGATCATTACCTGTGATAATGGAATTGCAGCGATAGGCGAGATCGCGCACGCTAAAAGTCTTGGAATGACAGTTCTTGTCACAGACCATCATGAAATACCATATACGGAGGAGAGGGGAGAACGCCATTATAAAAGAAGTGAGGCGGATGCCATTGTAAATCCAAAGCAGATGGAGTGTACATATCCGTATAAAAATCTCTGCGGTGCTGCAGTTGCCTGGAAAGTGATACAGATCCTCTATGAAAAATGTGACATTGCGGTGGAGGAGTCCTACGATTTTTTGGAAAATGTGGCATTTGCGACGGTCGGGGATGTGATGGATCTGACGGATGAGAACAGAATCCTGGTAAGGGAAGGATTAAAGCGGATCCATACGACCATGAATCCGGGGATGCGCGCATTGATTTTACAGAATAAATTAGAGCCGGAACAGATCAGTTCCTATCATTTCGGATTTGTGTTAGGACCATGCATCAATGCAAGCGGACGATTAGAGACAGCGAAAATTGCCTTAAATCTTTTCCTGCAGGAGGACGTAAAAAAAGCATCGGAGATCGCAGCGGAACTGGTCGATCTGAATGCGCAGCGAAAAGACATGACTGCAGAGGGCGTAGAACTTGCCATGCAGCAGGTGGAAGAGGGAAATACGGGTGAAAAAGTCCTGGTTGTCTATCTGCCGGATGTGCATGAAAGTCTTGCAGGAATCATTGCAGGAAGAATCCGGGAGGCGTGTCATAAACCGACTTTTGTGCTGACAAAGAGTGAGGATGGGGTTAAAGGCTCCGGGCGCTCAATCGAGGCATATTCGATGTATGAGGAACTGTGCAAATGTCAGGAATTATTTACAAAATTTGGCGGTCATCCGATGGCAGCAGGACTTTCCCTGACGGAAGCAAATGTAGAGATTTTCAGGGAGAAAATAAATGCCTGCTGTGGCTTGACAGAAGAAGATTTTATTCCTAAGATAAAAATAGATATTCCCATGCCCGTCGATTATCCGGACATTTCGCTGGTAAATGAGCTGTCATTGTTAGAGCCGTTCGGAAAAGCAAATGTAAAACCTCAGTTTGCGGATAAGAATCTTGGAATCGATCGTGCGGTTGTAGTCGGGAAAAATCAGAATGTATTAAAACTGACACTTAAGACTGAACGTGGAAAATCCATATCTGCTGTTTATTTTGGAGATGTGGAGGAATTCCGGGAATATTATGGAAGAAAATATGGGGAAAATGAAGTGCAGCAGGCATTCCTTGGCAGGACAAATGCAATCCGGATGTCTGTGATATATTATCCCGAGATAAACAGGTATCAGGGAAATGAAAGCATACAGATTGTGATAAAGAATTATCAGTAAATGGAGGACATATATGTTTGGTGGAAAGAAAGAGAAGGCACTGCAGGACGAACTCTATACGATCAAGAAACAGATTGCAGAATACAGTGATGAATTAAAAGAAGATTCTGTGCAGATGACAGCATCCCGTGTCCAGATGGAAGAAAATATAGAAATTCTTGAGGAAAAGTTAGAATGTGTGGGTGAACTGGCAGAAGAGAGCTGCAGAACAGGAAAAGAACTGTACAGTACATTCGTTGAAGTACATAATGCTGTGGAATCTTTTGAGGCAAATCATTCCATTTTTATTGGACAGGTGGCAGAGCAGAATGAAAAGATCAAAGAAGTTTTTGAACAGCACAAGGCGTTAAAAGAACCGTGTGCACAGTTAGAAGAAAGTCTTTACCGTGCTTCGAAAGAGCAGGATGGTCTTGGAAATGTGACAGCTGAACTGGAAGATGATGCAAAAAATATGGGAGTGCTTGCATTGAATGCGGCAATCGAAGCAGCAAGAATGGGAGAGAATGGAGAAAAATTCCTTCATGCTGCGGAGGAGATCAAAAATGTGGCACAGCGGTATGAAGAAAGACTAAAGGCATTATCAGAACAGATCGACGCGATGGAAGAGGCGCAAAAAGAAATCAAAGAACAGACTGCACAGATCAATGAAATGCAGGCGGGTATTGCATCGATGGTAATGAAACTGTACAGTGACAGCGCACAGAAACTTTCCATATATGAAAATGGACAGACTTCCTTAAGGGAGCACATGTCCGGCAACGCAGTATCGGCTGCGGATTTTATAAAACAGGCCGGGGAGGATTTCTTAAAACTCGGGGATGAGGCAAAAGTGCAGGTTACAGCACTGCGTGAAGAAATCAATGCAAAAAAATCTGCTGAGGATGAATTGGAAAAGATCTATAATGGATGTAAAGCACTTTTGAATATGGAGTAAGAAATCTGTAATGAAATATCTGTATGCAAAACAGTCAGCGGTATAGTAAAGAGCAGTATAGAAATGAGGGAAGAACTTATATGGCAAAAGAAGAACAGATGACGTATTTATCTGCGAATGGAACGACAAAGATCCATGCGGTAAAATGGATGCCGGAGGATGGAAAGTATAAGGCAATTTTACAGATCACGCACGGCATGATCGAATATATTGAAAGATATCATGAGTTCGCAGAGTACCTGACAGAGCGCGGATTTATGGTTGTTGGCCACGATCATTTAGGGCATGGCGCTTCGGTAAAAGATGAAACAGAGTGGGGATATTTTGCAGAAAATCCGAGTGATACGCTTGTTGCGGATATGCATAGCCTGCGAACAACAGTTCAGGGAGAGAATCCGGGGATACCGTATTTTATGATGGGACACAGCATGGGTTCTTATATGCTGCGAAAATATCTGTGTCTGCATGGTGAAAATTTAAGTGGAGCGGTCATTATGGGAACTGGGTGTGTGCCGGATGGCACCATGAAATTTGGTATGACGCTGTGTAAATTTTTAGCCTTTTTCCGTGGCTGGAATTACAGAAGTAAACTGGTGCAGAAACTTTCCTACAGCAAGCCATACCACAAATTTGACCTTTATGGAAAAGATTATACCAACAGCTGGCTGACAAAGGATGTGGAGCATGTCAAAAAATATTACAGTGATCCACGCTGCACGTTTCTGTTTACATTAAACGGGTACTATGGGCTGATGGAAGCGGTATATTTTGACAATCAGATGGATAATATAAAAAAAGTGCCGAAAGATCTGCCGGTTTTCATGGTTTCCGGGGCAGATGACCCGGTTGGTGACCTCGGTGAAGGGGTAAAAAAAGTTTATCATATGTACAAAGATGCGGGTGTGGATGATCTGACCTACCGTTTGTATGAGACAGACCGTCATGAGATATTAAATGAGACAGACCGCGATCAGGTTTATGCGGATATCTGTGCATGGATGAGTGTCAGAATTGCGCAGATATAAAATATAAGATAGATTTACCTGCATAAAATATAAAGCAGGGATGGACAGTGTTAGTGAGGATTATTATGAGAAACAAAAAAGTAGTTAAAATATTATGTGTGATACTTGCAGCAGCGATGCCTGTTTCCTCCGGTGTGGGTGTGCAGGCAGCACAGGCAGGGGCAGTTGCAGCGACGGCAGATCAGACAGATGATGTGCAGAATGCAGCAGAAACTTCGGCAGAGGATTCTGCGCAGAATGCAGATAGTGACGATCTGGAAGGTTCCATTCAGTATTTGGATGATTCGGCTCAGACAAACAATTCTGATGCACAGCAGGATGGAAATATATCGTCGGATCAGACGCCACAGCAGGATGGAAATGCGACATCAGACCAGGCGTCACAGGATATCAACGGAACGATTGTGCAAAACGAGGACAGCGATAATGTCACAATCAAGGCAAGTGATAAACCGTACCTTGCGCTTGGAGCAGATCTTAATGATTCTCAAAGAGCGACGATTCTTTCTATTATGGGCATTGATGCGGCAAATCTGTCAAATTATGATGTGGTCTATGTGACAAATGCAGAGGAACACCAGTATTTAGATTCCTATATTTCATCCTCGCAGATTGGAACAAGATCGCTTTCTTCTGTTGTGATCGTACAGAGGGATAAGGGAAGCGGATTAAACATTTCCACAACAAATATTAATTATTGTACCGTTGGTATGTATAAAAATGCGCTGACTACTGCAGGGGTAACAGATGCAGATATTATTGTAGCAGGACCAACTCCAATTTCCGGAACGGCGGCTTTAGTAGGCGTATTAAAAGCATATCAGGAGATGACAGGAAAAGAGATCAGTGATTCGGTAGTTGATACGGCACTCAATGAACTTGTGCTGACCGGTCAGTTAGAAGATTCCTTAAAAGGTGTCTCCGACGCAGAAGTGGAAGAGTTTATTGCGTATATCAAGGCTCTGATTGCAAAAGATGACCTGACGGATGATGCCGGGATCAACGGTGCAATCGATGAGGCGTGTGAAAAATATGGTGTGACGTTATCGGATGATGAGCGTCAGCAGATCATAGATCTGATCAAGAAGATCAATTCACTCGGAATTGATTTAAACGGACTTGTGGATTATGCGGAGTCTTTGTACAATTCGTTTAAAAACGGAGATGGAAGTTCAAATAGCGGTATAGCAGCGGCTGTCGGTGGATTTTTTAAATCGATCATTTCTTCTGTGGGAGATTTCTTTAAAAAGTTATTTTCATAATAAATATATAACGAAAAGAGGAAGCGTATGTTAGAGAGAAAAAGAAAGTTAGACTGTGCAAATGGACGCGAAAAAGCAGATCTCGTATTGAAAAACGGAAATGTGCTGAATGTCTTTACGGAGGAAGTGTTAAAAGCGGATGTTGCGATCTGCGGGGACACGATCGTAGGCGTAGGTGAATACGAGGGAAAAGAAGAAATCGACTGTACCGGGAAATATCTGGTGCCGGGCTTTATCGATGCGCATATGCATATTGAATCCTGTATGGCAGCACCGGGAGAACTTGCCAAAGTCCTTGCGAAGGCGGGAACAACGACGATCATTGCCGATCCGCACGAGATCGTGAATGTCAGCGGAACAAAAGGAATGGACTATTTCTTAAAATGTGCTGCAAAACTTCTGGTAAACGTATTTTTTATGGTGCCTTCCGCAGTTCCTGCAACGGATGTGGAGACAAACGGCTGTGGTGAATTTCTTGCCTCTGACATGATGAAATATGTGGATAATGCAAGAGTACTTGGACTCGGTGAGACCATGCGTTTTATGGAGTGCTGTGAGGGTGAAAAGAGAATGGCAGACAAGTTAGAGCTGTTTGCCAAGAAACATATTGATGGGCATGCGCCTGGAATCCGAGGAAAAGAAGTGCAGGCATACCGTCTTGCCGGTGTGGAAAACGATCATGAGTGTTCTACCGCTGAGGAAGTGCTCGATAAACTCCGTGCCGGACTGCATATCTATGTGCGCGAGGGAAGTGGTGCAAAGAATTTAGAGACACTGATCAAAACAATGTTAGATGCAGGTGTATGCTTAGACCGCTGTGCTTTCTGTACGGATGACAAGCATGTGGAGGAGATCCGCAAAGAGGGACATATCAGTACCTGCATCCGCAAGGCGATTGCACTTGGCGTGCCGGTTGCAAAAGCCTATAAGATGGGAAGTTATCAGGCGGCAGAGTTTTATGGATTGAAAAATTATGGCGCGATCGGTGCGGGTTACCGTGCAGACATCGTATTTTTAGATGATTTAGAGCAGGTCAGACCGCTTGATGTCATGAAGGACGGACGTATTCTGACAGAGGAAGATTATGCGAAAGATTATTCCGTTCCGGTTCCGGATGAGCTGCTTCATACCGTTCATGTGGGAGAGGTCACCAAAGAGAAAATCAGGCTTTCCTGTGATGGAAAAACGGATGTGATACAGATGAACCCGCACCAGATCGTGACCACGCATCTGGTGGAGGAAGTGCCGGCAGAAAACGGATATTTCAAACCGGATGGTGTATACAACAAGATCTGCGTGGTAGAGCGTCATGGAAAGACAGGGGAGATCGGTGTTGCGCCGCTGAAAGGGTTTGGCGTCAAAGGCGGCGCAGTGGCGACTTCCGTTGCACATGATTCCCATAACCTGATCGTTGCGGGCGATAATGATGAGGATATCCTTGCAGCAATCAAAGGTGTGGAAGAAAATCAGGGCGGATATGTTATCGCTTCCGGTGGAAAAGTCGTGGATGTGCTTCCGCTTCCAATCTGCGGTCTGATGAGCGAAAAATCCTGTGATGAGATCACGGAAAAAGTGGCGGACATGTTGGAGGAAGCAAAGAAACTTGGCATTTCCGAGGACATCGATCCATTTATCACGCTTTCCTTTATGGCACTTACGGTAATACCGGAGATCCGTGTGACAGAGCGCGGCGTGTATCTGTTTGGCGCGAAATAGTAAGGCAGTTATAATTTTTTGTATATGAAAAAAGAGATATGATATCGAAAAGTGTACCGACCCCAAAAGTTAGACCTAAAAATCTAACGATTGGAGGCCGGTATTTTTATTGCTTTATTTGTTTCATATAAATTCAATGAAATCTCAATATCTTGTAATCTTTAGAATTTTTTAATAATATTTTCCATAAAATAAATGTTGACAAATTATATTATACGAAATATAGTATTAATAAGAAAATAATATTAAAACAGATAGAATATTATAAAGAAAAGGAGATGAGCGTATGGTATTTAATACAGGAGCCGCTCTCTTAGACGCGATCGTGTTAGCTGTTGTGTCGAAAGAGGAGGAAGGCACCTATGGCTATAAGATCACACAGGATGTACGAAAAGCCATTGATGTATCAGAGTCCACTTTGTATCCGGTGCTCAGGAGACTGCAGAAAGACGGATGCCTTGAGGTATATGACAGAGAGTGCGGAGGCAGGAACAGGCGTTATTATAAGATCACGGAACCGGGGCAGGATAAGTTAGTTGAATATCGGAGAGAATGGGAAGATTATTCCATGAAAATATCAGCATTATTTTCAGGAGAGGAGCTTTAGAGGTTATGAAAAGAGAAGAATTTTTAAAACAGTTAGAACAGCTTCTGGATGGAATATCAGAAGAAGAAAAAGCGGATGCGCTTGCGTTTTACCGCAGTTATTTTGAAGATGCGGGCGAGGAAAATGAGGAATCCGTCATAGCGGAGCTTGAATCACCGGAGAAGGTTGCCCAGAGCATCAAAAAGAATCTTGGCATGGAAAAAGAGAATGGATTTTATGGCATGCCGGCGGATCAAAATCCGGAGTGGAATAAGAACGATGATATGTTTGTGAAAAGCGAAGAGGTGCCAAAAGAAAAGAAAGGTGGATGGAGTGCAGCAGCAATCGTATTGGTGGTTCTTACATCACCGTTCTGGCTGACATTGCTTTTAGTCGTGGCATCACTTCTTCTTGCGGTTGTTGCGACTTTGTTTGGCATTGCGGTTGCAGTGGTTGCAGTGATGGCATCACTTGTGTTTGCAGGTTTCCTTTTGATTGGTTTTGGATGCAGCACTTTATTTACCGGTGGAGTGGCTGTCGGACTTGGACTGACCGGAGCAGGACTTTTGGTATTGGGACTTGGAATCCTTGCAGTACTTCTGGTTGTGTGGGTGTCTGGCGTATTCCTTCCATGGGCAGTCAGGGGAATCATCGGTTTGTGTAAAAAACCGTTTGAAAAGAAGAAAGAAAGTGGGGTGGCAGCATGAAAAAATTTACAAAAATTATGTTAATCATTGCAGTGTCATTGCTTGGTGCAGGACTGATCTTCTGCGGTGTCAGTACTGCGATGGGGGCTTCTGTATGGCGTATGGCAAAGAATGGAGAACTCCGGTATGGAAACTGGCATATTGGTCCGGTGGGACTTTATTATAGCAGTGCTGATGGAGATGACGAAGAAGATGATATGGATGATTTTGATGAAGATGACGATGATAGCGATGACGATGATAGTGATGACGATGATAGTGATGACGATGATGCGATAACAGATATCAGTGATATGGCGTTTTCTACTGAGGTACCTGCAGGTGGAGCAGACAGCAGCTTTGATGTCTCTTCCATTCGAAATATCAAGCTGGATATTGATGCAGCGGAAATTACAGTCAAAGAACCGGATGACAGTACGAAGATCCGCGCCGTATTAAAACACGGTAAGGAGAAATATTATTCCTGTAAATTGGATGGAGACACACTAAAAATTAAATATGATGCAAAAAAACATTATTATAAAAAATCACCGCAGATCATCTTGTATCTGCCCAAGGGAAGTTCTTTTGATGAGCTGAATTTTGATATCGGTGCTGCAGACATGAGCTGGAAAGATTTTGATGTCAGCTGCAACAATCTGATTCTAAAAGTCGGGGCCGGTAATTTTGAAGCAGAGCAGTTTCAGGTATACGGAAAGATGGATGTATCCGTAGGCGTTGGAAATGTGGAGATTACAGACGGTGTAGTTTATGGTGATGTTGCGTTAGACTGTGGGGTTGGCAATTTTTCCATGGAGGGAAGTGTTGAGGGGAACCTGAAAGCAGACTGCGGCATGGGAAGCATGACACTCGATTTAAACGGCGAGGAAAAAGAGTATAACTACAAACTTTCCTGCGGACTTGGTTCGATTGATGTGGATGGTGAAACTTACTCAAACATCAGCGGAGATAAAGAAGTCAAAAATGAAGGGGCAGAGAAAAATATGGAACTTGACTGTGGCATGGGAAGTATTGAAGTGGACTTTGAGTAGACTAAGATCCTGTGTCAGTTGACAATTAAGGTGCAAATCATTATGATAAAAATGACGTCGGCGTACAATCGTTGTACATCGGCGTCATTTTTGTAGTGTTTCTCAGACCAAAGAAAAACAAAACAATGCAAAAATGGGGGATCTATGAATAAAACAATCAGAATCGTACTTTATGTACTTTCCATACTGACTGTGGCGGGCGTGATCGCAGCGGCAATTTTAACCGGCGGCCAGGCAAAACCGGCGTCTGCGCCGGGGGCGACGGCAGAAGAGGAGCAGGCGGAGATGTCTGACGCAGAAGCCACTCTGGATGGGGAAGCCACAGCGGATGGAAGTGGAATATCGACGGATGGTGCAGAAACGGCAGGTGAAGACGGAAGCATATCAGAGAATGCAGCCACAGCAGGTGAAAATGGAAGCATATCAGATGATGCAGCCACAGCAGCTGGAACTGGGAGTGCATCAGATGAAACAGCAAACAAGGATAATCAAAAAGACTCCGGCGATACAACCATCATCCTGACCGGTGATGTTCTTTTTGCAAATGCTTTCAAGGCAGCCTACGATGCCGGCGGGATCGAGCGTGTCGTCTCACCGGAACTGTTAGAACAGTTAAAGGCAGCCGATATCCTGATGGTAAACAATGAGTTTCCATTCAGTGACCGCGGGGAACCGATGGCAGATAAGCAGTTCACATTCCGGTGCAGTCCTTCCTATGTAAAGGCATTAAATGAAATGGGTGTGGATATTGTATCACTTGCAAACAACCACACGTTAGACTATGGAAGAGCGGCGCTGTCAGACACTTTCAGTGCATTAGACGGAGCAGGAATCCTGTACGGTGGTGCCGGAGATTCGGTGCAGCGTGCAAAAGAAGTGCAGATTATGGAAGTAAATGGGAAAAAATATGGATTTATCGCTGTATCGCGCGTGGTACCGTCTGCTGATTGGAAGATCGAGAGTGCTGCGCCGGGAATGTTTACCTGTTATGATGCCACAGCACTGATCGAAGTGATCAAAGAAGCAAAACAGACCTGTGATTTTGTGACGGTATTTCCACACTGGGGGACAGAGTACAGCGAACAGCCGAATGCCGTGCAGCGTGAACTTGCGAAAAAGTGCATGGATGCAGGGGCAGATCTGGTTGTCGGAGCACATACCCACTGTCTGGAAGGAATCGAATATATTGACGGAAAACCTGTTTTTTACAGTCTGGGTAATTTTATTTTCGGACAGAATATTGACAGATCCGCAGCCGTGAAAGTTACTGTGACAGAAGATGGAACAGTTTCTTATGCGCTGATTCCGGTCTATGCATCGGACGGGCAGACAAAACAGATGGATGCGAATGCCGCACCGGGGTTGTTTTCTTATATGGAGAGTATCTCGGACAATGCATCAGTAGATGAAGCGGGAAATATCAGTGAAAAGTAGTATAGGAGGAATAGTATGAAAAACAAAATTTTGGGATTGCCAAAGGCAGCTGTGATTGTCATTGGCATTGTGATTACGGCACTGTTTCTGGTGCTGATGAATCTGGTTGGAGGAGTAGTGGCACATCTGACATCCATTGCAGACAGTTACACGTTACAGCTGATCGCCGAGATCGGTGTAGCAATCTATGCAATCGGTATGCTGTTTCTTATGGGATATCAGCAGTCGCTTAAGAAAACCGGTGTGGGATTTTTAAGAGGATTTTATATCGGTGGTTTTATGGTTGGCTACTGCGTGTATGTGGCAGTTGCACAGTTATTTTTGCAGAGTGTTTCCGGTTCGGACGGAGTGCGTTCTGCCGGTGGGATCATCATTTACATATTGACAATGTTTTTCGTAGGCATGAATGAGGAAGTGATTATGCGTGGAATCGTGTTGAATCTTTTTGCCGACCGTTTTTCAAACACAAGACGGGGAGTACTTGCAGCCATTATTTTATCCAGCGTGATCTTTGGTGCGGCACATATCCCGAATGTACTTTCCGGTGTGCCATTATCCAGCGCATTGATCCAGGCACTGCAGGCAACATTGCTCGGTGTGCTGTTTGCAGCAATCTATCTGCGCAGCGGAAATTTATGGATTTGTATCATTATTCATGCATTTGTTGATTTTGGCGGATTAATGGCGAGTGGCATCTTTGGAAATGGTGATATGACAGATATGATCGGCAGCCTTTCTGTGTTAAATCTTGTAGTGACAGTTCCGCTGTTTTTGGTTCCATGTATCGTATTACTGCGGAGAAGCAAGTTAGACGAGATTGTGGAAATGAGAGAAGGTGAGATTATCATCCCGTCAGAGCGTGAGGGAGAAAATATTGCGACGGTATCATTAGTTCTTGGAATCCTTGGCATTGTGACAGGGTTTGTGGGATATGGAGCAGGATTTGGTCTGGTCGGTCTGCTTGGTGCAATCTGTTCGAAAAAGATAAAACCACAGCAGAACGGTACGGCAACCGTTGCATTGATCACTTCAATTATCGGACTGGTGATCGCTGCACTGATGATTACTGCAATCATGTTTCTCATGCCGGTTTTAAGTGATACCAGTACACTTGAATCCATTATGAATCAGTGATTCTGTCTGGGTGAGGAATGCTGCCTGCGGTACTGATGCGGGGAAACACCATATTTTTCTTTAAATGACCGGATCAGGTGACTGCAGTCGGCGTATCCCGTCTCCTGACTGATATAATTTAAGTCAAAATTTGTAAAAAGAAGCATATCTTCTACTTTGCACAGCCGGATAAATTCAATATATTTTTTACAGGACTGCCCGTAGATTTCACGGAAATTTTTGGCGAAATGTGAATAACTCATATGACAGAGTGCGGCAATATCTTCTACGCGGATATTTTCACAGGCATGGCGGTCAATATATTCCGTGATGGTATAGATCGTGTTTTCTTTTGTGAGTGAAGAAAAATAACAGTCAGTATCGAACCCGTCATCGCGCCAGATGCGAAGCAGCCAGGTCAGAAGTTCTTTGACCTTTGACTGCAGGATCATCTGATACCCATACTGCATATTTTGCATTTCGCGGACACAGTCGTCAAATAAAGACTGTACCGGAAGAGAGTGGAGTATCTCCTCCGGGAAATAAATATCAGCCTGCTCGTTATTTATGGCATTGTTAAACAGTGCACTGTAATTCCAGCTTCCACCGGTAAGTGAAGCGGAAGAATCCAGCTGGCTTAGGTCAAATTTTAAAACATAATACTGCAGAGGGGCATCGGACACTGCATGGACAGAATGAACGACGGAGGGGAGAAAGACGATCATGTCACCTTCGTTTACAATATAACTTTGTTCATTCTGATACATCAGGGCGGTGCCCCTTGTCACATACAGGATTTCCATAAAATAATGCCAGTGTGGCTGCACGGGCAGCCATTTTTTCTTCATATCTAAAAAGAAACATTCGTAAGGTTTGTTCAGTTTGTCGGTATATTCAAATAAAGATTTCATATGCGGCTCCATAAAAATAGATTTATGCAATTTTTAACTTGAAAAATTATAGCAGATATATATGACGAATGCTATATTAATGGCAGAATCAGTAAAATAAATGTTATATTTTTAAGAGTGCATTGAGAAAAGGGAGGAAAAAAATATGGAATATATCTGTGGGGTGACTTTTGCACCGTTTGCGTGTGCCGGGGCTTTTTTTAAACCGGGGGCAAAGGAGAGCCTTGCTATGATGAAGGAGAGAACCGGCGCAAATTTCGTGATATTTGTGCCTGGAGGGTTACAGGAGACACCGCAGTCGGAGGAGATCTGCTTCACATCAAAGGCGACGATGGAAGATGACGAGCTGATCGCTATGATTGAATATGCAAAGGAAATAGGGCTTCGTGTGGCATTAAAACCGACCGTAAACTGTAAAAACGGGACCTGGCGGGCGCATATTAATTTTTTTGATGAAGATGTTCCATGCGAACCAAAATGGGGGAACTGGTTTACATCTTATACGGCATTTCAGCTTCATTATGCAAAGATCGCAGAGCAGTATGGCTGTGAAATGTTTATTGCCGGCTGCGAGATGGTGATGAGTGAGCATCGTGAAACGGAATGGCGCAGACTGCTTTCGGATATCAGGCAGGTTTATCACGGACTGCTTTCCTATAATACAGATAAGTATCAGGAGCACCGGGTAAACTGGTGGGATGCTGTGGATGTGATATCATCAAGCGGTTATTATCCTTATGGTGACTGGGAAAATCAGCTGGATCGTATTGAAACCGTGGTAAACAGATTTCAAAAACCGTTTTTCTTTGCGGAAACAGGATGTATGTCGGTAAAAGGTTCCAAAGAGGTGCCAAATGACTGGTGTGTAAGAGGTGATGCGGATCCAAAGGGTCAGGCAGAATGGTACGAAGATATGTTTACGGCGTGCAGTAAAAGAGACTGGGTAGGAGGTATGGCGCTCTGGTCCTGGGATGCAAAGCTTTATCAGGAGCGGAGCGCAAAGACCCGTATGGACTATGAAATTTATGCAAAGCCCGCAGAAAAAGTCGTAAAAAAATATTATGATATTTTTAATAAATGATGTTGAGGTCAAAAGCTGATTTTTAAATAAAAATAGTCAAAAGGTTAAAATTAGTTTACAATAACTTAAAAAAAGGTTATAATCCAAAATATAATAAAAAATGAATCGCAGAAAAGTAAAGGAGAAGAAGAATGAGCAATTACATGGAAACATACAAACAGTGGTGCACAGATCCATATTTTGATGCAGATACAAAGGCTGAGTTAAAGAAGATCGAGGGGGATCAGGCAGAGATCGAGGATCGTTTTTACAGACAGTTAGAATTTGGTACCGGTGGTTTAAGAGGCGTGATCGGAGCCGGAACCAACCGTATGAATATTTATACTGTGCGTCAGGCAACACAGGGACTTGCAAATTATATCATCTCCCAGAACGGACAGGAGAAAGGTGTTGCGATCGCACATGATTCAAGAATCATGTCCACAGAATTTACAGAGGAAGCAGCGCTTTGCTTAAATGCAAACGGCATTAAGGCATATGTATTTGACAGCCTTCGTCCGACACCGGAGTTATCTTTTGCAGTCCGCGAGTTAGGATGTATTTCCGGTATTGTAATTACAGCAAGCCATAACCCGAGAGAATACAACGGATACAAAGTATACTGGGAAGATGGTGCACAGATCACACCGCCTCACGACAAAAATATTTTAGCGGAAGTTGCAAAAGTAACTTCCTTCGATCAGGTAAAGACCATGGCAAAAGAAGAGGCAGTTGCAGCAGGCCTTTACAATGTGATCGGTAAAGAGATCGATGACCGTTATATGGAAGAACTGAAAAAACAGTCCATTCATCCGGAGATCATCAAAGAGATGGCAAAAGATATCAAGATCGTATACACACCGCTTCACGGAACTGGAAATCTTCCGGTGCGCCGCGTGTTAAAAGAGCTTGGTTTTGAGCATGTATATGTAGTGCCGGAGCAGGAAAAACCGGATGGCAACTTCCCGACTGTTGCATACCCGAACCCGGAGTCACCGAAAGCGTTTGAACTTGCATTAAAACTTGCAAAAGAAGTGGATGCTGATATCGTTCTTGCAACAGATCCGGATGCAGACCGTCTCGGTGTTTACTGTAAAGATACAAAGAGCGGCGAATATGTGACATTTACAGGAAATATGTCAGGTATGCTGATCGCAGAATATATTTTAAGAGAAAAAACAGCAATGGGAACTATGCCGAAGAATCCTGCACTGGTTGAGACAATCGTTACAACCGATATGGCAAAAGCGATCGCAAAAGCTTACGGTGTAAAACTGATCGAAGTTTTAACAGGATTTAAATATATCGGAGAGCAGATCAAATTCTTCGAGCAGCAGAATACTTATGACTATGTATTTGGTTTAGAAGAGAGCTACGGATGCCTTGCAGGTACTTACGCAAGGGATAAGGATGCCTGTGTTGCAGTCATGATGTTATGTGAGGTTGCTTCCTGGTGCAAGAAGAACAACATGACCTTATGGGATGAGATGCTTGCCATGTATGAGAAATACGGCTATTACAGAGAGGGACTTGAAACGAAGACCCTAAAGGGAATCGACGGAGCAGCACAGATCCAGGAACTGATGAGCAATTCCAGAAAAAATCCTCCGAAAACACTTGGCGGATTTGACGTGCTTGCAGTGCGCGACTATAAAGAAGATACCAGAAAAGATACTGTGACCGGAGAAGTGACAAAGACAGGTCTGCCGGAATCTAACGTACTTTACTATGAACTTTCTGATAACGCATGGTGCTGTATGCGTCCGTCCGGAACAGAGCCGAAGATCAAATATTACTTTGGCGTAAAAGGCAGTTCATTAGAGGATGCAGAAAAGAAACTTGCCGTGTTAAAAGAAGACTTGCTGAAATAACAGGAGGAAATACAGCATGGCAATCACATACTTTGAAAAAGAACGCATTTTCAAGCTGGATACACCAAACTCCAGTTATGTGATCGGTATCGTGGATAAAGAAAACTTTGTCGGTCATGTTTATTATGGTAAGAAATTAAGAGATGCAAACATCGCGTACCTGCTCCGTACAGGAGAAGGACCGTTTGTGCCTTCGGAAAATAACAGGGAGCGTGTTTCTTTTTACGATACATTTCCGATGGAATATGCCGGAAACGGACTCGGAGATTACAGAAGAAGCAGTATCTCAGTAAGAACGGCAGGCGGACACACCGCAGTGTCACTGTTTTATGTTTCACATAAAATCTATGCAGGAAAACCGGGACTTGCCGGTCTCCCTGCAACATTTGGGGACGAGAATGCCTGCGAGACATTAGAGCTTTTCTGTGAGGATCCGGTACTCGGATTGAAAGTAACACTGCTTTATACGGCATTTTCGGATGTGGACGTCATTACAAGAAGCGTGCGGATCGAAAATGACGGAGAGATGTTGTATCTGACGAAAGCACTGTCTTGCTCCATGGATATGGATAACCGTGATTTTACACTTCTTACGATGCATGGTTCCTGGGCGAGAGAGCGTATGTTAGAACACCGCAAAGTGAAAAAAGGATTTATGGGTGTGGAATCTGTAAGAGGCGAGTCTTCCCATCAGGAACACCCATTCATGGCACTTGCGGCAGGAAACGCTGACCAGTCACAGGGCGAAGTATATGGTATGCATTTTGTATACTCCGGCAACTTTATCGGACAGGTGGAACTGGGACAGTTTGATACTGTCCGCGTAGGCATGGGAATTCACCCGGAGAACTTCTGCTGGAAGTTAGAAAAAGGTGAGAGCTTCCAGACACCGGAGGTTGTACTTGTCTACAGTGACACCGGATATGACGGCATGACACACCAGTTCCATGAACTTTACCGGAACCACCTGATCCGCAGTGAATATAAGGATAAGAAACGTCCGATTTTGATCAACAACTGGGAAGCAACTTATTTTGATTTCAATACAGAAAAATTACTTTCCATTGCAAAAAAAGCATCGGAACTTGGCATTGAAATGCTGGTTATGGATGATGGCTGGTTTGGACACCGCAATGATGATTCATCAAGTCTGGGTGACTGGTATGTCAACGAAGAAAAATTAAACGGTGGTTTAAAACATCTGGTAGATGAGGTAAATAAGCTTGGATTAAAATTCGGTATCTGGTTTGAGCCGGAAATGATCTCACCGGATTCAAAACTTTACGAGGCACATCCGGACTGGGCAATTCAGATTCCGGGAAGAGAGGGATCTCTCTGCAGAAATCAGTATGTACTTGATCTTACCAGAAAAGAAGTGCGCGATTATGCATATGAGAGCGTGGCGTCGATCTTACGCAGTGCAAATATTGAGTATGTCAAATGGGATATGAACCGTCAGCTTTCTGACATCGGAAGCTATGGACTTCCTGCAGACCGACAGGGTGAACTTTATCACCGTTATGTGCTGGCAGTGTATGAGATGCAGGAGCGTCTGGTAACAGAGTTCCCACATCTTTTACTGGAAAACTGTTCCGGCGGTGGGGCACGTTTTGATCCGGGTATGCTTTATTACAGTCCACAGATCTGGTGCTCGGATGATACGGATGCGGTGGAGCGGTTAAAGATTCAGGAAAGTACGGCGATGATCTATCCGTTATCGACGATGGGAGCGCACGTTTCAGACTGTCCGAATCATACGGTGGGACGTGTTACACCGTTTGAGACAAGAGGTCATGTAGCGCTTGCAGGAACTTTCGGTTATGAGCTGGATATCACAAAGATTCCGGAAGAAGACAGACAGATGATCCCGAAACAGGTTGCCATGTATCATAAATACAATGATCTGGTAAGAAGCGGCGATTATTACAGGATCGCCTCCTATCAGGAAAATCATTATTTTGACTGTTACGAGGTGGTTTCAAAAGATAAATCAGAAGCACTGGTTACATTTGTGCAGGTGATCAACCGTCCGAATTATAAGAGCAGAAGAATCACATTAAAAGGACTCGATCCGCAGAAGAATTACTGTCTGGAAGGCGAAGATACTGTATATGCGGGAGATACGTTAATGTATGCAGGTATTTTGATCCAGAATCCGTGGGGAGACTTCCAGTCAAAACTTTTACATTTTGTGGAAAAAAATATGAAATAAGAAGGGGACGGTTATGGCAAAAGCAGTAAAGCTGGCAGATATTGCAGAGCAGCTCGGAGTCAGTACGGTCACAGTCTCAAAAGCACTTTCCGGTCAAAAAGGTGTCAGCGAGGCTATGCGGGAAAAAATCAAACAGCTGGCAGATGAACTGGGATACAAACAGCCATCTGCCGTAAAAAAAGAAAAGTCAGCAAAAAGTTATAATATCGGAGTTTTAGTATCAGAAAAATATCTGGGAGAGTATGCATCTTTTTACTGGAGAATGTATCAGAGCGTTGCAACGAGAGCGGTGCAGAAAGAGTGCTTTACGATGCTTGAAGTGGTATCGTTAGAAGATGAAGCAGAGGCTAATCTGCCGAAGATCGTGCTGGAGCGGAAGGTAGATGGTCTGATTCTGATCGGACGGCTGAAGACAGAATATTTAGGTGCATTAAGACAGAATACGCAGATCCCGATCGTATATCTTGATTTTTACGATGAACATCAGATGAGTGATGCGGTGATCTCTAACAGTTACTATGGCACTTACATGCTGACGAATTATCTGATCGAGCATGGTCATGAAAAAATTGCGTATATCGGAACACTGTTGTTTACAGCAAGTATCACAGACCGTTATTTCGGTTACCGGAAATCCATGTTAGAACATGGTATTGAAGTGCCACAGGAGTGGATCATATCGGATCGTGATATGGAATGTGGTGTGATAGAGGTTGATATTCATCCGGATCAGATGAAAGATATGCCGACGGCATTTGTGTGCAACTCCGATCTCACGGCAAGCATGGTCATCAATCAGTTAGAAGAGCAGGGGTATCGCGTTCCGGAAGATTTTTCAGTGGTTGGATTTGATAACTATCTTTTTCCGGGACTGTGTGATGTCGAGATCACAACTTATGAGGTGGATATCCGTGAAATGGCAAATAAAGCAATACATGTGCTGTTAAAGAAAGTCAGCGGGGAACGTTATAAACAGGGAATTACCATTGTTGAGGGAAGGCTGGTGGAAAAAGCCAGCGTGCAGCAGGTTGTAAAATAAGAGAAAGCGGTAAGTTGTGAAAGGCTTGCCGCTTTCTCTTTTTTTCGTTTCATGGACTACACACCAAATTTTGGTTTGTTGGGGAAATGAGTCGCCCGTCCAAATGGTGTGTTGTGGGTCTGTGATCGGCATCTTGCACAAAGCCAGATTAATTTT
>ULWX01028356.1_pt1 | contig 23352 bp, 25 predicted proteins | sample 1960851 | NCBI WGS metagenome assembly ULWX01 (sample SAMEA4835826, study PRJEB28245) | human gut metagenome | biome: gut microbiome; material: fecal sample | place: Denmark | collected 2008 | reverse complement strand
CCATGCTGGTGGGCAGTATCGCGGGAGCCGTTATCCACCTGATCCGTATGCGGCACGGCGCCGGACGCAAGCTGGCCTTTGGGCCCTATCTGGCTGCTGGGATATGGTTTTCCGCCCTGTTCGGACAACCGCTGATCGAAGCCTATTTGAACCTGCTCAGCTTGTGATATGGCGAGAGAAAGAAAACTGGAAGCCTGTGAAAATGGCAGAGCCATTCGTGCTCACAGCGGACGGCTGTGCCATTTTCATAGCCTCGGAAGGAGAAAGGCATGAGAAAGAAAATTTCCGGACGCGCATTTGTGATCCTGCTGGAGCGGGAGGAGATCCGAATCGCTCAGATGAACCTGGGCGCGTCCACCCCCCAGATCCAAGAGACCATGGTGCTCCCCACGCCGGAAGGGGCGGTGGAAGATGGCTTCATTTTGCAGGCAGAGCCGCTGCGGGACTGTCTGCGAGGCGCACTGACCGCGCCGGAGCTGAAGCGGACACGGAAAGTGGTGTTCAGCCTGTGCTCCACCCAGGTGCTCTCGGCAGTGACGACAATACCGGCTGTGGCAGACCGCCAAGTGGAAAAGCTGGTAAATGCGAATATGGATATCTATTTCCCCGTAGATGTGAAGGATTACCATCTGGTCTGGACCCCTGTCGGCATAGAGACGGATGAAACCGGGGCGGATGTCCGAAGCGTCCAGCTCTGGGCGGTCCCGAACGCATTGCTGGTGCGGTATTACCATCTGGCAAATGAGCTCGGCCTGTCTGTGGAGGCCATAGACTACTGCGGCAACAGTTTCGTGAGCATGGTGGGGGCCTCCTTTGCCGAAACAGCGGCGGCCAAACGGTCAGCCGTGAAGATGCCTGCCCTGCCCAAACTCTCCAAGGGGAAAAAGAAAGCCGGTCGGCGCTTACAGAGCCGGAACCGCAGGGACCAGGAGGCGGAGCCGGCAGAGACCGCGGCCGCAATCGCGGTGCTGGAGCCTCCCGAGCCGGAAGACGATGATACCCTGCTCTACCTGATGGCCGAGCCGGACTTTTTGTTGATGACCTTCGTGCGGGACAGCCAAGTGAAGCTTCAGCGCATGATTCAGCACGGCGCCGCGTTTTCAGAGGTGCTGAGCGAAATACAGATGGCCATGGAATTCTATGACGTCATGACCGGCAGCTCGAACAGAAATGTGCGTGCTGCTCTCTATGGTTCGCTGGCTAACGACCCCGAATACGTGCAGCAGATGGAGCTTGCCGTTGGAGTCCCCGTCCAGGTCTGGAGCGGCCAGCCGGGCCCGGAGTGGTGCCTGTGCCTGGGTGCGTCCCAGACGAAGCTGGATTTTGGCGTTCCGGCCATGAACCACCCCAGAAGTTCTATCATTGCGTCCCATGCGCTGCAGTACGGACTGGTTCTGGGCGGCGGTATCCTGCTGATTGGCTCCCTGGTCCTGACCTTTGGCTCTCGGGCGGTTTGGGACTCCACCATCAGCGGACTGGAGGCCAATCGGGATACGCTCCAGCTCCAGGCGGCTCAGGGAGCAGGTAACGCACAGCGGTATTACGACTATGAAACTGCTTACAGCAATTATAGCAGTGATTGGGATACCTTGTTCAGTTCCCTGCGCACCTATAACGACAATCTGGTGCTCATTTTGGATGAGCTGGAAGCGCTTTTGCCGTCTACCACCAGTGTCACGGAGATCGGGATCGCGGAAGAGGGCCTTGCGCTCCAGTTGGCCTGTCAAAGCAAGGAAGAGGCAGCTTACGTGATCCTGGCCTTGCGCTACAACCTGCAATACGGATCACTGAATTCTGTTTCTGACCTTACAGTGGGACCCGGTGTATCCGCACTCTCCGTGCTCCCCTCTCTCGCAGCGCAAACCGGAGCCGGTACAGCAGGGGATCAGGCCAATGCAGAGGGTGATTCCGGGACTGTCGCAGAGGAAGGAGCACCCGAGGCCCCGCCCACAGAGGGGAGCCAGTATGATTTGGCCACCCTTCTTGAGATCATGCAGCAGGCTATGCAGGGCTCCGGATCAACGGATTATGTGACCATCCTCGCCTATGCGCTGGAAAACGGGCTGATCACTGAGAGCGACCTGCGGGCCTCCATTGAAAACCTGTCCCCGGAGCAGCTGGCTGTATTGGAATCCGTTTACGGTGTCCACACAGATACGACCTACACGCTGGATGAATTGCTGAAGACTGCAACTCTGACGCAGCGGGAGGCCGCCCTGCGGACCATGCTGACCGAAGACCCTGTGGCAGTTTACTTATTCGCTGAAGCGTTCCGGGAAGACATGAACCGGCCCGTTGGGCAATCCATTTTGTTTGACCTTATATATGATGACATTTGGAGTAACTCCGACGTTTTTGCGGCAATCGCCGGCGATGACATTGAGGCCGCAAAAGACGCGGTGCCAGTCATACTTGACATCTTGACGCAAGACGAGGAGCGGATCGCTGCCACAGAACGCCTGATGCAGACAAACGAGGAGCTTGGAGATAAATTGGCCTATTATTTGGCCCTGGAAATGGGCCTGGACCCCGATTCCTCCAACTCGTCGGGTACCGGCGGAGAAACGGGCAATACCGGTACAGGCAGCAATACCGGCTCAGGAAACGCTGGAAATATCAATGTGGACCAAATCTTGGACGACATCAAAGATGGTACTGTGCCAACGGACAACGAAGCGTTGAACGAAGTGATCGGATCGCTGGCACCTGATTTGCAGAACAGCGATCTGACTATGGAGGATTTTCTCCAACTGATGCAGGGCAACCAGGGCTCTATCAGCGATATCATCGGGAGCATCAGCGGGGACAGCAATATTTTCTCCCCCGGTACTGACGATCCGGACGCGGGAGCGGAGCCTGCGGACACCCGCACCTACGTGACAGTGACGATTGGGTACAACGAGGAGCTTCGTGTGGCGGAGCTGGATCGCCGTGGACTTACCTACGAGGGCAAGATCGGACGCTTGGAGGTGGAGGAATGAGCGCCTTAATCAAGTATTGGAGAGTTGTCCTGGCTGTTCTTTTGGTTATGGCGGCCATTCCTGTGTTCTTCATTGGCTATTTATCCGGCCAGAAGAATTTCAACGCTGAGAGCAGTTCCCTTAACATGGAGATCCGCACACTCCAGACCACAATCGCGGAAAACACCCGGTATGCGGACGTGCAGGATGAGATCGTGGACGCCGCCGCCGATATTGAGGCCAGCCGTCTGACGCTGTATCAGCATTTTCCTGTGACCCTGTTGGAAGAGGACCAGATCATGTATGTCCTATACCTGGAAAGCCTCTTTGGAACGGAGATCAATTTCAGCTTCGGAAGCACGGCCCCCATTCAGATGCTGAGCGACGGGGCTGCCCTGGGCGGATTGACCCTGACGGTCAACTATGAAACGACTTATCAGGGTTTTAAGGATATGATCGAATACTTATCCACGGACTCCCGTATTACGTCGATCCAATATTGTACGCTGAATTATGATGACGCCAGCGACACTGCTACCGGGACCCTGACCCTTTTGCTCTATGTCATGAATTCCGACCTTCTGGATGGGTACCAGCCTCCGGTGATTACGGAGCCGGACACTGGCAAGCCGAACCTGTTTGATTGAGGATATCGATATGAAACGAGAGAACAGAAAACTGACGGCGGGCTTCTCACTGATTGAGGTCGTTGTGGCAATAGCGATCCTTGGGATGGTGACCATTCCCCTGGGTGGCGGGCTTGTTCTCTCCCACAGACTCAACGCCCAAAGCGAACAGATGATCCAAGCCAGGCTTGACGTTTCCAATGCGGTCGAAACCCTCATGGCAGAAGGGATTGCGGAGGGAACAGATTATAACAGCCGATTTTCAAATGTGACGATAACGATCAGCGATCCTGAGACAGGTGAGAAAGCCCATCAGGTGACGGTGAAAAGTACATCCATAGATACTGTATCCGTGATGACCTATATCCGGCCAGCGCCTGCGGGCACACCAGAAACTGGAGGCGCGTCGGGATGAAAAAGAAATCAGACGGATATGTGCTGGTTTATGTGCTCATTGTGATCGTGGTCCTCTCCCTGCTGGCCCTCGGAGTTTGCTCCATCACCCTGCGGAATCTTCAGACGCAGCAGGCATCCGTAGAGCAGATGCAGGAGCAATACGAAGTGGAAGGGCAGATGGAACGCTTTATAGCGAAGCTGCAAGTGTTTCAGGAGGATAGTTCGACCTACTACTATGCCACAAGCAATGAGGCTACATCAGCGGCCCATGATCACTTTTGGACAAACATTGGAACGATGGCTGATGGCATCGTAACCATTCAGGAAAGTGCCCTCACCTGGGAGGACGACTCCTGTAAATTGACGGTGCGGGCGGCTGCAGGAGAGCAGGTATTGACTACTGAGGTAAAAGTCTCCTTGGATATCCAAATAAAGGACCATTGGGTACCCGGCGAAACTGAGGAAGACCCTGGATACACCGAGTATAGTTATGAGATTCAGGGACTGACATTCACTTACGATACCTACGACATGTCCACTGAGCGTGCAGCGGAAGGCGAAGGAGGTGAGGCGGCATGAAGGGGAAAAGCGGCGGATTCACTTTGGTGGAACTTCTGGTGACCATGGCTTGTTCCGCACTGATCATGTTTGCCGCCATGACCTTCCTCCTGATTTGTATGCGGTTGGACGTCTCGGCGCAGACCACAGCGTCTCAACAAGGGACTGCGCGTGTTGTGCTTTCGCTTCTGGAAGACGTAACAAGCACTGGCCGGGTGGAGCGCGTGGAGACAGTGGGCGACGACTGGCTGCTGTTTGATGAGAATGGAGACGTCATTCTACAATATTCCGCCGGTCACGATGCCATTCTGACCGGCGGAGGAAATGTGCTGATGGAGGAGATACGGGACTCGGGTGTGTCTCTGGACGGTTCGAAGCTGCTGACAGTATCTTTCCAGACAAACGAGGAGCAATATGAAACCGCCGTCTACTGCAGGACCTCCGTGAAGGCGGTAGCCTACGGTGGGGACGGCTCCTGGATGGACGAGGTAAAAGAGGAGCAGGAGACGGAAGGGCCTGCTCTGGAAGAGAGCTATGACGGACGATATGCGCTGCTGGAGATCCTGGCGGCCCAATATGGCAGCGAGGGTGAGATCAAGGGCGCCGCAGAGGATGGACCACAATATTTTTCGGAGTGGTACATCGGTGGTTACGAGGACAATCCAGGCTGGAACAGGGATACGCCCTGGTGCGCATGCTTTCTGTCGTGGGCTGTGGCAGAGCTTGAGGCAGATACGCTGGAGGGGGCGGTCCCCAGTTTTTCCAGGGTGGATGAGGGGATGGATAGACTCAAGGATGGAACATATGGCAGTTGGTCAGATGCGGACACAGCCCCTGTTCCCGGCGACTTTATCTTTTTCGATTGGGACGGTGATAAGGACCCAGAGCATGTGGGAGCCGTTTTCCTGGTGAGGGACGGCAGAGTGTATAGCATAGAGGGAAACAGCGGAGGCAAGGTAGCGGTTCACAGCTATGCCCTGGACGACCCACAGATCCTGGGCTATGGCCAGCTGAAGTGGAACACGAACGAAGCTGCGGATGGAGATTCTGACAGCGGAATTTGACCGAATCCTATCGAATTGAGAGGCCGGATAAGTAGGAAAAGCATGTACTTCCAGACATGGGTGGGAGAACGAATGATGTTTGCCTGGGGTATGTCAGATGGGCGTAATTAACTGAAGATGTGTCATGGGAATTGAAGAACGCTACCGTTTAAAAAAGCGAGAAGTATTTTTATCTCGCTGTATATCAATATGCATACTTTTAAGCTACTTTTCTTTATCTATTTGGGAGCAGTTCATATACCATGTCTTCTATTTTCAACAGCGAAACCCCGGACCTACAATTCAAGGCTGGAATTCTGGCGCATGGTTTTTGCAGGAAATGCTGATTTTCTTTGCTTGGATATTGATTGTACCGGTGAAATGGGATAGACGATCTGCGCCGGTCACGTTTGATGATTGGAAAAGATCGCGTGGAAAGAGCACCTTCTTCCTGCTGTTCGGAATAACTGGAGTGATTGTGTTTTTTGTCCCTATGCGAGGTATTGTAGAAGAGACGGTGGAACGATATTACACGATTTCGTTGCTTGTTGGCATCGGGATCTTAATAGTTCTTTGGAGATTGGTTATCTATCTTCTATTTTATTGCAAATTGAACCCTGCTATGGAACCACCAAGAGCTAGGAAAATTTCAGATGTCATTATTGTCGTGCTGATATTATCTGCAAAGTTTGCTCTCAGCTGGTTTTTGAGTGAGCATCTGGCCACACAAATCCCAAACTTTATCTACCACTGACCCACCAAGTGTTTTAGGAGGCTTTGATCATGACCCGCACAAAGAACGAAGGCCGCTTTTCTCGCGGTAAGCTACGCCTGTTCCGCTCTTCCCCCGGCTTTGCCGGGGTGGTCCCCATGCTGATTCTGATGGCGGCCTGCCTGCTGGTCATTGTGATCGGCTTGGTGCGTACGGTCGTATTGCTGCTTTGACGGCGTCCGGCCCGAACGCCAAAGACGCCGGGCGGTAAAAGGCGGGAGAGAAAAAGAATCAAATTCTTTAGGGGGCTTGGTATCGTTCATGGACCGAAAAAAGCACGATCCCTTTTTGATTTTTCTGCTCGTCGTCACGTATCTGTGCAACATCTTTGACCTCTGGTATACGCTAATCGCGCTGGATTTTGTGCGGACGGCGCAGGAAATCAATCCCTTTGTCAATTACCTGCTCGGAGAACACACCCTGCTGGTCGTTTTATATAAATATGCCGTGCTGCCCCTTGGCCTGTATCTGCTGTACCGGTTTCGGCATAAGCGGATCGCGGTGTTAGGAATTTATTTATGTGCGCTGTGCTTCATCGGGACGGTGGTATATCAGCTCCTGATGATGCCCCTGCACTGGTGGTGACCCGGCAGTCAGAAAGGAGGATGAACCGGCGCATGACAGTGGATGAGCTCGTTGACTTATCGCTATTAGATTATTTGGCATACAAGGCGCAGTGCGGCTGTATCTCAAATCTGCATTGTGTAGGCGCACACAGGATACATTGGGCGGTGGAGAAGAGACCCGCGGAGGCTTTTTCCCTGGAAAGCTGGCTGGACGCGATCGAATATATCACCAAGGCGCCTCCTCCTGTCCCTCTGGAGCGCTGTGAGGATGCCAAACAAATTCTGCTGAAAGGTTTGATGTAAGATGGGGGCAGATAAGGAGCGGGTACTCCGTATCTCAGATGAGATACTGGATGCCATGTACATCTCAGAAGGCACCCTCCCCCGCGACGGCGGGGTATGGCCGGAGTACGCCAGCACCATGCTGATCTGCGTGGATGGAAATGAACGCGGCCTGCTTTCCGGCCGCCTGCATAATTATTGCTTTCAGGAAGCGGCGGCGTTCGCCAGCCTGGACCAGCTCCTGTTCGCCATAGAGGACTTCCTGGACCGGATCGGTACGCCGGAGCGTGACACGGTGCTTCGGCGGAAGCTGTGTACGGTGCAGTACAAGCAGAAGGGGCCAAAGGGAGAAATCGTGCGGCCCAGGGGCAGGCGGATGCCCTACTATACCACGGCGGATCTCCGTGTGAAGGGCGGTGCGCTGGCCAGCTTTTATCTCCGAATCTATGGCAGACAGCACTCCAGCATGCAGGGTGTGATCGGCAGGGCGTGGGGCGAAGCCAACCTGACGCCGTTCCGCAGCGAGATGGAGCTGATGACACTGATCCGCGGGGCGCTGGAAAACCATACGGATGCGGGACGTCCGCCGCCGGTTGGAGCAGCAGCCGGAAGTTCCGAAGAGAAATAACAGCCATTGGCTGATACGATATAGATTCCGCCCAAAGGGCACAGGAACACTGCAGCAAACAGGCTGAATGTTGGAGAGGATGCTTTATTGTTAGAATTTTGCAGAAAAATAACAAAAACTGGTTGAAACGCCAAAATAGGAGGACTATACTATGGAAAAGACAGTAAAAAAACGGAAATGTACAGGAGGCTTCACCCTAGTGGAGCTCATTGTGGTCATCGCAATTCTGGCCATTCTGGCTGGCGTGGGCACGGTGGCCTACACCGGGTACATCACCGCGACGCGGAAGGGCGTGGACAGGACCCTAGTAGGGGATCTGATTTATGCCGCCCAGTTGGCGGACTATGCAAATCCCAGCCTGTTGGACGACAGCATGGGAATCATCGTGGTCACAGACAGCGGAGCAACTGCGTCTGGAAGTAATCAACGTGATTCCGCTTTCGCGTCCGCAATTGAGGACAGTGTAGGAAATTTGTCGAATGTTAGTTTGTCGTATGACAGCTGGGGGACCAAGGTCGCGGATGTAAATGGCATGTTGAGTACAATCAGCACCGGATCTACGGATTACCTTGGAAAATATTTAGGACAAACAGATCAAAACGGAGAAAGTGTAATGGTTGGTTATGCAGACGTAGCCAATGATTATTGGAATGTTGTCGAAACTCTTGCAAGGAGTGCTGCCGGAAGCATGGATGGTTTTACAGAGGAAATGGGTGGACAGCTTACCCTGCTGACGGCATACTCTACTGCAAAATACTCGGATGAAGCGCAGATGGGGAATGCATGGGTATCCAGTGATGCACCGGAGACTACTTCCCTTGACTCCTTGGATCAGGTAGTTGATACAGGAGCAACCGCAGGAAGCTACCAAATTGCGTTGAAAGGTACGAACTTAGCGCGCAATATGGCATTTGCCCAGTATCTGCAGAAATATGGAACCTATGATGGAGTAGAAGAGGATGTCGCAAGCCTGTTGGACACAACCTCCTTGGACTTGACTGATCGTGTAGCAAATAGAAGGGCCCCGGCTTCCGGAAATAATGATGCGTATTCAGCAATTGCCCAGCAGTATTTGAACACGGCTGTATGTGATGGAAAATCTCAAGCGTACATTGACGGCGTGGCTTATTATACTTTTATGAATAGCTTGAATAAGACCTATGGCGATTATGAGACAGACGCAGATGGAACGATCACAGGAGTAAATATCAGCGACAACTTCTGGGATGAAACAGATAACCACATCTCTTGGGCCGCCGCAGTTGGCAGCGGGAAAATATCTGTCGCTGATATGTCAGCCGCACTAGCTGGCGTTCAATCTGAGGACAATGTGGTCATTGTTATGGTAGACAGAACCAAAGGTTATCTGAAATGCACCGTATTCCCGGTGGATGCCGACCCGCGGGACGGCGATGAGGACACAGTAGAAGTTGAAACCCCAACGGAAACTGTAACCGTGTCGATAACCGAAGACGGCATCACCATTTCCCCAGCGGAAATTAAAACGAAACATGGAAATAGCCTTGTTGCAAATTTTGCCGCCCCTACTGGATGGACCATTGAAAGTGCTACTTATGAAAACAATAATACTGGAGTGTTCAATACACGCGCAGGTAAAACTCGAAACGGATGGCGTATAACTACGGAGCAGACGGCGCCAACTGCCACATCACTGCATGACCCAACAGGAACAGCAACGCTTACGGTTACTATAGCGGATAGCGCGGGAACCCCAAAAACTCTGTCCACGACAGTTAGTCTGAAGGCACTCGACTAAACTGTTTGGAAGATAGTCTAAAGAAAGGGGGCGGTATGGCAGAAAATGACGGCGAGCCGACTAAATTGTTCACTTGCAAAGGGAGGGCGAAGCAGAAAACATTATTCACTCACATACTAAACTTTAGGAGGAATTAAGATGCTGAAGAAATTTACTTCCGTACTCACGGCGACTTTGCTGGTCATGTCCCTGATGGTAATGGGCGCTTCAGCGAGCGAGATTGTTCTGGATGATGATACCACCGTAGCTACCGTTATATATGAGTTGGATGGTACTACCCATACTGATTCGTATGCAACTTTAGAAGAAGCTTTGGAAAATACCTATGAGGGCGATACGGTAAAACTGGTAGCCCAGAACTACACGATGACATCTTCTGCTACGATTCCCGCTGGAGTAACGCTCATTATTCCAACTGCTGCAGATGCCAACGATACGATTACCGGGAATAATGTCAGCGGCGCAGTTGCCTCTGGTACCGCCTACGCCACCTTGACCATTCCGGAAAATGTATCTCTGACTGTCAACGGCACTTTGTTGGTGGCGGGCAATCAGCAGGGCAGCGTGCCCCAGACCGGCTGTCTCACCGGGAACTACGGGAAGATGGTCGTAGACGGTGCGGTCACGCTGAACTCCGGCGCGAATCTGCACGCCCGGGGCGAGGTCTCCGGCGCCGGCACCATTACCGCCAAGAGCGGCTCCAATGTCTACCAGTTGTTCCAGATCAACGACTGGCGCGGCGGTACGGCCACCAGCAGCATCTACAGCAGCGTGTTCCCCTTCAACCTGTACAATGTGGATAACATCACCGCCAAGACTGTGTACGAGTACGGCTCCCATATGTATGGCCGCTACTATGTGGTCTACACCTTCCTGGGGAGCAGAATCGAGACAAACGAAGCGGCCATGGTTCTGGGCGCCGCCAACGATACGGGCAGCCTGTTTCGGATGACCAGCTCTGACGCCAGCGTTGTGGTGGAGAACGCCACCGATGTGACCCTGTATGGCAACGTCTCCACGGGCCCCCTGACCATCATCTTCAACACCATTTTTGGCCGGGTCAACCTGACCACGGAAAACATGACCTGCCCCATCTACAACATGAATGTTGTTGTGGAGAATGGCGGCAGCCTCACGATTACGGACTCCCTGAAGTTCCTGCCCGGCGCTTCCCTGAGCGTTTCCAGCGGCGGAGAGCTGGCGGTTGCCAGCGGTAAGTCGGCTTACTTCTACGCTGTGGACGATTACAGCAGCGACTACTATTGGCAGAACCGCGCCTCCGTGGGCGACACGGACGCGGCGCTGAACGCCACTCTGGGCTCCTCTGTTTCCGGCGTCATTGCCAGCAGCGATGATACCATGAGCAATATCACCATCGCCGGTATTTCTCCCACCGCTACCGGAACGGATATCGTGAAGGAGGCCACTCAGTCCAATACGAGCACCACGATTGTGGATGTCACCTTCTATACCTACACCGCTACTGCGGCTTCCGCCGAGTAAACATCGACTTGGACGCTCCGGGCTTCGCCCGGAGCGTCCGGGCATGGGCCCCGCTTCCTGGGGGACCCGTGGCCGGGCGGTTCATCCGGTATGTGGGCGCAGGGATAGAAGCGGCAAATGGATTCTCATAACCCAATATTTTACAGAAAAAGGAGCGACCCACATGATTGTCGATACAGAGGATTTGATTTCCATGACAGAGGCCAATCAGAATTTTTCCAGGGCAGGTTGGCTGCTGAACGAGCACGGCTCTGCAGTAATCCTGAAAAATAACGTGCTGCGTTACCCGATTACGGACTTACAAAGGGTGGAAGCGGCCTGAAGCGGCAAGACGCTGAAAGTCTCCATCCAAATCACAGGCAAAGGGCGCGGCTGGTAAGGCAAAGTCCCAATACGCTCCATCTTCCCTCGCGGGTGCTCTAGACTTTTGCTCGGAGCATCCAGTAACGGTGCCTTGACTGGGCGGCGTATTTGGTATTGAGATGCAATGATATGCCCGGTTTTCGAATACGAATAGAGGTGACTATACATTGGATCAGCATTTAATTGATAAAGCGCAGAAAAAACTACCGTCTGTTGATTGGGCGAACATCAAGGAGTTTTATTCGCCAGAAGAGGTTGATGCATGGGCTGTTTCATGCTATTCAGAAGAATACGTAAAAAAATATTCATATTTCAATAGTAACTCCCCATTAAATGATTATAAAGGCGCTCTCTATAAAAATATGAATGCCTCACTGATGCAGGGCGTTACAAAGCGTACAACAGTTAAAGGACTACAGGATATGCTTCTCTCCGATAGCCTACCAAATTCCATCGTAACCTATAGATTTGTCAGTTTGAAAGAACTTCTACATATCTTTGTCGGGACAATATTTGACAGGATTTATACAGTTCCTATTTTTTGGAGTACAACCTTATTGAAGGAAGATTATGCAATGGGAGACATTAAGAACGGGCGATTCCTTATCACGATCCTCGCCCCGGAAGGCTCACATGGGCGATATGTTCCTGAAGTAAACCCTGACAGACGTGAATATGAAGTGCTATTTGCACATAATATTAAACTCAAAAAATTATCGCCACTGTCGTATTGTATCATCGCCTAATTATATGAATTTGGAGCGATCACATGAAAAATGAGACGCAGAAACGCATTTTATATCTTCTGGAATACCTGTATAAGGAGACAGACGAATCCCATCCTGTCTCCGCGCAGGACATTCTCGCCTATTGGAAGGGCAAAGGGATCGAAGCGGGACGGAAAAGCGTCTACAACGATATCGCCGTACTGACCGAAGCGGGCGTTGACATCCTCTGCGACAAGAGCACACAGAACCGCTATGCGGTTGGAGCACGCCTGTTCGAGCTTCCAGAGCTGAAACTGCTGGCAAATGCGGTGGAGTCCTCCCATTTTATTACCAAAAAGAAGAGCGGCGCCCTGATTCGGAAGCTGGGCCAGCTTACCAGCCGTGCCCAAGCGGATCAGCTGAACGAGCCCATTTATATGGACGGGATGGCGAAGCCCCAGAATGAGACCGTCTATTACAGCGTGGACGTGATTCAGACTGCTATTCAGGAACGCCGGAAGATCACCTTTCAATATTATGAGTATACGCCGAACAAAGAAAAGGTCCTCAAGCATAATGGATTCCGATACCGGTTCAGTCCCTATGCCCTGATCTGGAACCGGGATTTCTATTATGCCGTGGGCTGGTCTGAGAAGCATGGAAAACTGGGCCAGTTTCGGGTAGACCGTATGGTGAGCGTCTTGCAGACGGATGAGCCTGCCGTGCCGCAAGGCAGCTTTGACCCCTCGGCCTATGTCCAGAAGGTGTTTGGCATGTATCCAGACGACCTTCAGACAGTGGAACTTCTCTGCGAGAACAGCATGATGCGCAGTGTGGTGGACCGATTTGGAGAGGCCGTACATACCGAGACAGCAGACGGCGGACACTTCCGCGCCGTGGTGGAGGTAGCGCCCAGTCCGCCCTTTTTCGCCTGGGTATTTACCTTTGGCGGAAGGATTCAGATCACCGGACCAGACAATGTCCTGCAGGAAATGCGGGAAATGGCGGCATGGCTGCAATAAAAATTCGGTAGGTGTTCCCAAATGAGGACACCTCCCTTTTTACACCTTGATAATAGAACAAATGTTTGATATACTGGCGTTGTTAGTTTCCAAGAATGAGAACAAAGAATGGGGTGACAGCATGGAACAGACCTTTGGGAGCTTTGTACGGCAGCACCGGCAAGCCAGGGGCATGACGCTCCGGGGCTTGGCGGCAGCGTTGGGAATATCTCCAGTTTATATGAGCAATATCGAAACGGACCGGCGGGCAGCTCCCACACAGGAGTATTTAGAAAAACTGGCGAAAGAATTGATGCTGGATAAGGCAAGCTATGAGGAGATGCTGGATCTGGCGGCGAAGTCGAAAGCCCAGCGTGTATCCTCGGATCTCCCCGAGTACATCATGGAGCGGGACATTGTTCGAGCGGCGCTCCGCACGGCCAAAGAGGTGGACGCCACAGACGCGGAGTGGCAGGAATTTATAGACAGGCTGACGAAAAGGAAACCTACATGACGGGAGGAAGCAGCTATGGCGAAACTGTTTTACAGTGAGTACGCAATTGAGAATATTGCCCGCCGTGTGCTGACCGCCTATGATCCCAAACTCTACTATGGCAAGCCTGCCGCTATCCCCATCGAGGATCTGATCGAAGCCAACGGCCTTTCGCTGGAGTACCAATACCTCCGAAAAAACGGCCGCATTTTGGGGAAGACCATTTTTGACGATGGCCTGGAGGCGGTCTACGATATGGAGCTGCATGAGTATATTCTGTTTCCGGTGCGGGCAGGCACGATCCTGATAGACGCGTCCCTTTGCGGAGAAGAAGCCAATACGGGCCGCTTTCGCTTTACCTGTGCCCATGAGTTGGCCCACTGGTGTTTGCATAAAAAGCTCTACTTGGGTACCGGGGAGAGCGCGGCGCTGATGCTCACAGCGGAGGAGACCGACATGGAGTTTCAAGCCAATCTGCTGGGTTCTGCGATCCTCATGCCCATGGCACAGGTCAAACGCGCCTTTTATCAGCTCCGGCCTGGGCGTGACCGCCGGACCCTGGTGGCCGATATGGCCTGCCTGTTTGGGGTATCTAAACAGGCCATGCGCATCCGACTGGAGCATCACAATCTACTGTAAAAATTTTTATCAGCTTGTTCACAAAAAAGAGAACACCGAGGTGCCTATGAAAGGAAAAGAGACGCAGACACTGCGCTGCCCGGTCTGCCATAAAGGCAGAATCATTGACGCGGCCAGCGGGACAGACCCATCCTGCCTGAATTTGTACGGGCCCAGGCAGTCGGCCAAGGCCCAGTGGTTTGCCAAATGCCCCAAGTGTGGGGCGCAAATCGGCATCACATTCCCAAAGAGTTGAATATTGAGCAGCAGTGGACAGCAGACCGGATCACCGCCTGCTGCCCCTCCCTCACTTGACTACACTTTGTCAAGCGCACCAACCACCCGCCAGTGCGGGATACTATGCGTTCGGAGCCTTACAAGTAGCTTTTCAGCTATGCGTAAGGCTCCCTTTTTTGTTGTCCTTTCCGCCCGCTGAAAAGCGGAAAGGGCGACAATGCAGAGACGGCACTGGCAGACCTATACAGCAAAATATCCGTGATCTCCAATTTCAGCTCTAAAAAACTGAGATTGGAGATCAAAACATGAAAAAACTACATACCACCACCTCAAAAGCAGCTACTGAAAAAAGTGTGCAGGAGTCAAAGCTGTACTATGACACGGTGACCTGTGGGAAACGAATACAACAGCTCCGCAAGGCTTCCGGTTATACACAGGAGGCGCTGGCAGACTTACTGGGCATTGACCGCAGTTTTCTGAGCCGGATCGAGGCCGGGAAAAAGGGGTGCTCTGTCGATATGTTTATTGCGCTGGCATCGGTGTTCGGTACCTCCCTGGATCACCTGATCCTGGGGAAGACCCCGGAGAGCGGGCCGCTCAAGCGGGAGATCCGGGAGCTGATCCAAAAGTTGTCCATCCTGGAGTCGCAGCTCTAATGTGTCCAATGGTCACGGAGATGTGTCCATTGCTCTCTAAAAAATGGCTGCCGGATTCACTAAACTAAGGGTACCAGCCAGAAATATGGCGGTGTGCTCTTTGATAAGTGAATACCAGCAGTACGGATCACAGCACAGACACACGCATCGTGCGCGCCAGGACCCGGAGGGGACATCCCCTCCGGTGAGCGATCCCGCCAATGCGGGGCGGCCCCGGCAAGGCCGCCATGTATTCCCAGGGTTGAAAGCAGTAGAGACCCTGGGAGTATGCCTGTGAAGGTCTGCCAAACCTTGTCCGTGCTGTTCCCAACTCATCGGGGTGCGAGCTGCAAATACGATGAGAATGAAAGAAAACTTACATGATAAGGGGACATTTTAGGATGAATAACAAGGATAACAGGCAAAATGCCCATAACGAGATCGACCATGTTTTCAGAGACCTGCTCCCCGCCCAGGGGATGGCCGAGCGCCCGGCACAGATGGCCTTGAGCCACCAGATGCTGGACGCCATGCTGGAGGGCGGCATCGCCCTTTGTGACGCGGGAACCGGAATCGGCAAAACTTATGCCTACCTGGTGGCCGGGACGGCATTCCACCGTTACCGGTCCACACAGGGCCTGGCACCTCGTCCACTTCTGGTCTCTACCTCCAGCATCGCCCTCCAGGACGCGGTGCTGAACGACTACCTGCCCTTCCTCTCCAAGCTCCTGCTGGCAGACGGTATGCTGCGGGCCCCGCTGCGCGCCATCATCCGCAAGGGCAAGGCCCACTATGTATGTGATGCGCGCTTGAAACAGCGGCTGCAGGCTGTCAATCTGGAGCGGAAGAACCCAAAGGCGTGTGAAGCCCTGTTGTCTCTGCGGGACCACCTGGACTTGGACATGGCGCCTCACCTCAGCAGCTATGACCGGGAGCGCGTATGCGTTCCACATGTGTGCGACTGCCGTCAGGATGATTGCCGGTATCTCTGCTTCGTGGAAGTGTGTGACTCAGACAGGTACCAATTTCAAATCTGCAACCACAACCTGCTCCTGGCGGACGCGATCCACCGCAGCACAGGAAAGCGGCCTATCTTTCCGGAATACAGTGGGCTTATCATTGACGAGGCCCACAAGCTGGCGGAGACCGCCCGGCAGATGTTCGGCGTCACACTCATGGCGGAAGAACTCCGGGACCTGATCCACAGCCTGCGCCGGGAGCGATATCTGCTGGCTTCCGAGACCCTGGCGTCCGCGGCAGAGCCTCTGCTGAAGGAGCTGTCAAGGCCGTGGGACACGGATCGCTCTTTCGCTCATTTCGCCGGCCTGCTGGCAGGGCCAAATCGGGCGCTCCCGGCGATCCGCCGGCAGCTCAGCGATTTCCTGACGCCCAGCACCCGCAAGCAGCTGGAGCAGGTGTCCAGCAAGTCGGAGCTGTTCAGCAGACAGGAGCCTGATCTGGTGTTCTATACAGCGGAGGATGAGCGGGGCGGCTCCATGCTGTGTGCCTCCTCCGCCGACCTGACCACCCAGTTCCGCCAGACGCTCTGGCGGCAGAACAAACCAACAATCCTGGCCTCCGGCACACTGGCCGTTGGTCAGGACTTCCGGCACTTCAAAGAAGAGACCGGTCTGCTGGCGGATGGCCGCGTGCGTGAGTTCGTCGCGCCATCCCCGTTCGATTACAGCAGGAACTGCCTGCTGTATCTCCCTCACATCCCTCCCAACCAGGGGGACAAGGATTACTTCGACCAACTGACGGATGAGATCCTTGCCCTGCTGGACGTAGCCCACGGTCACACCCTGGCATTGTTCACCTCTTACGCTGCCATGTCCGCTGTGAAGGAGCGGCTGCGGAGAAAGACACTAAACTACCCTCTGTTTACGCTGGGGCGAAACAGCGCGCGTACCATGGAGCAGTTTAAGGCCAGCCCCGGCAGCGTCCTGCTGGCCACCGGCGCGGCCTGGGAGGGTTTTGACTTCCCAGGCGACTGCGTGTCCCTGCTCATCATCCCCAGGCTGCCGTTTCCTCTTCCTGATGCCCGAAAAGAAAAGGAGCGGGAGAATCACCCCACGCTCCGCGCCTTCCTGAGGGCGGTGGTAGTACCGGAGATGCAGATCAAGCTGAAGCAGGGCTTTGGCCGTGCCATCCGCACGGAGACGGACACCTGCGTGGTGGCCATCCTGGATGAGCGGGCCGCCCAGGGCAACCGCTATTTTATGGATGTGATTGCCGCCCTGCCGGAGATGCCGGTCACGGACAGTTTGACAGAGGTGGAGCAGTTCATTCGAGCCGTTAAGGCGGAACCTTACTTCCAGGAGGGTGCAGCGTCATGATCAATGCCAGGACGGAGCTGCAGTACCAGATTGCCCTTGGCATTCTGGTCCGGATGCGGGAGGCCGGCTTTGTGACGGAGGAGGAGGCTGACGTCATCCATCGCCTGGCGGCAGAAAAGTACCGCCCGGTAACTGTTCGGGAATTGTGATAGCTATTTCGGACAAGGTGTGGTAGTGTTGTCGTTGCCAAAAACGAAGAAAGGACGGAAGCCCCATGAATGGAACAGAAAGACCCCCGCTACGTGTGGCGGTATATGGCCGGGTGGGTAACTTCGACCAAGCCGCTCTGGACACGCAGGTCAGAGCCCTCAGAGCCCAAGTGGAGGGTCATGAGGACTGGGAACTGGCGGGAGTCTATGTGGACGTGGCCCCAAGCGGAAACCGGATGCGAAAGCAGAAAGAGCTTACCCGTATGCTGAGAGAGTGCCGGGCCGGGAAGATCGACAAGATCCTGGTCAGGTCCGTATCCCGATTGTCGAGGAACATCCAGGACTGCCAGGAGCTCCTGCGGGAGCTGACTGCCCTTGGGGTATCCGTCCGCTTCGAGCAGGAGAACATCGACACCAGCGAGGACGGAATTACGGAGTGACAACACGAAATGGAGAGGAGCTGACAGCATGGCATCAAATGTGACGGTGATCCCGCCCAAGGCGGTACAGCCGGACATCCTGCGGGTGGCGGCATACTGCCGGGTCAGCTCTGATTCTACGGACCAACTTCATTCCTACGCCGCTCAAATCAAGGAGTACACGGAGCAGATCAACGGACATGCAGGTTGGGAACTGGTGGACGTGTACGCCGATGAGGGGCTGACTGGCACCAGGATGGACAAGCGGGAGGATTTCAACCGTATGCTGGCCGACTGCCGCAAAGGCAGGATCGACAAGGTACTGGTCAAGTCCATCTCCCGCTTCGCCCGCAACACCCGTGACTGCCTTGCTTCTCTGCGGGAGCTGTCCAGGCTGGGGGTATCCGTCTACTTCGAAAAAGAGAACATTGACACTGGAACGCTCACCACAGAATTGATGGTGAGCGTTTCCGGTTCTTTGGCCCAGCAGGAGTCCATCTCCATCTCCCAGAACCAGCAGATGAGCTACCAGAAGCGGATGGAGCGGGGAGAATTCATTACCTGCTCCGCCCCTTTCGGATACCGTCTGGTGGACGGAAAGGACCTGGAGATCGTCTCGGAGGAAGCCGAACAGGTACGCTGGATGTTCCAGTCCTATCTCAATGGGAGAAGCCTGGAGTGGATCGCGGCGGAGATGACAAAAAAGGAGTTCCCCACGACAGACAAAACGCCCTACTGGCAGCACAGTACGGTTCTCTATGTATTAACCAATGAGAAATACATGGGCGATACCCTCACTCAGAAAACCTTCACCTCCGGCTTCCCTTTTGTAAGGCAGCGAAACCACGGAGAACGGGACCAATACTACACTGAGGACACGCACCCCGCCATTATTACAAGAGAGGTATTTGAAAAAACACAGGAACTGCTCCGGCGCAAATCCAGCCATAGGGGACTGTCATGCCAGCCCTATCTGCTGTCACGGAAAATTATATGTGGAGTGTGCGGCACCCCCTTCGCCCGCCGGGAGGGACGGAGTGGCCGTGTAGTATGGACCTGCAGGAAACACGACAAAGGTGCGTCAAACTGCCCAATGGGTAGAATTCCAGAACATGAGATCTATGCGGCCTTTGTGCGGATGTACAACAGGCTGAAGCAAAATGAAGGGATTGTCCTGCGGCCCATGCTGGAGCAGTTGGACGACCTGCGGACCGCCCTTCTGCGGGAGAACCCCGCCATGCTGGCGGTCAATCAGGCCATCGCCCAGGCCGCCGAGCAGAGCCATAACATCAGCAAGCTCCAGAGCGCCGGACTGCTGGACGCGGAAGCCGGTGCGGCCAAGCAGAGCGCCATCAACGCCAAATTGACGCAGCTTCGGGCGGAACGCCGCAGGCTGCTCAAGAGCGATGACATCGAGGAAGCGGTGGAGACCCTGCGCCAGATGGCAGAGGCCGTACAGCAGGGCCCAGAACGACTGGAGGGCTTCGATGAGGAGCTGTTCAGCATGCTGGTGGATCGGATCATTGTGGAGTCCCGGACCCGTATCCGCTTCCGGCTGTGGGGCGGTCTGGAGTTGACTGAATTGCTGGAGGAAGTCAGATGAGAAACCGGACCTTGTTATATGGCTATCAGATCCAGAATGGAGACCTGACTGTGGTCCCGGAAGATGCTGCTGTGGTGGTGAGGATGTTCTCCCTCTACACTGCCGGCCTGTCCTATCAGAAGATCTCAGACACCTTGAACGAAGAACATATTCCATATAGCCAAGCAAGGCCCGAATGGAACAAGCACAAGGTCAAGCGCCTGCTGGAAAATCCCCGCTACATTGGCAGGGACGATTATCCGGCCATCGTTGACAGCGAGGTGTTCAAGACCGTCCAGACGATGATCCAAGAGAAAACAGCCGGATACGACCCCAGGCCGGACCGTCCAGCCCTTCGGCTGAAGGACTGTATGCGCTGTGCCCAATGCGGCGGGGAGTTGCACCGGCTGGCCGGGAAGGGACGCAGGGTGGATACGCTGTATCTCAAATGCGCTCACTGCGCTGCTGTGGTCACCATTGCGGATGCCGAGCTGCTGGATGAGGTAGCCCGGCAGTGGGCAGAGCACAAAGCGCCCGGCCAGGAGCCGTACCAGCCCTCCGGGGAGGTCATTCGCCTGACCAATGCCATCAACCGTGCTCTGGAGCGCCCGGAATCACCGGAGGAGATCGTCTCCCTGATTCTGCAAGGCGCCTCGGCCCGGTACGACTGCTGCCCCGCGGCAATTTCATGTGAGAATGCAGACTGCCCACTGGACGTGGATCTCAACCGCATCCGACAGGCGATCTCTTCTATCACCATATCGGCAGACAATACGGTGGCGGTCACCTTCCAATAGACCACCACCGGGAAAGGACAGGAAATGGAACAGGGATTGGAACGACGGGTGAGGGTCATCCCCGCCACAAAAAGCCCCCCAACAGGAGGGCACAGAGGACCCAGGCAGGGCCGCCAGCGGGTGGCCGCCTACTGCCGGGTCAGCACCGACAGCGAGGAGCAGCTCACCAGCTATGAGGCCCAGAAGGAATACTACACCCAGAAGATCCAGGACAATCCTGACTGGGAGCTGGCCGGAATCTTTGCGGACAAGGGGCTCTCCGGCACCAGCATGAAGAAACGGGCAGAGTTCAACAAGATGATCGCCGCCTGCAAGCGAGGCAGGATTGACCTAATCCTGGCCAAATCCCTCTCCCGGTTCGCCCGGAATACCGTTGATTGTCTGGACACCGTGCGGATGCTGAAGGGGCGCGGGATCGGCGTCATCTTCGAGAAGGAGAACATCAATACCCTTACCGAGTCCAGCGAGTTCCTCATTACCCTGTTCAGCGGCTTCGCCCAGGCAGAGAGTGAATCCCTCAGCAAAAACGTGAGTTGGGGAAAAGAGAAAAGCATAAAAGCGGGCAAGGTCACCTTCCAGTACAAAAAGCTGCTGGGTTACCGCAAGGGAGAGGACAGCAGGCCGGAGATCGTGCCGGAGGAAGCGGAGACGGTGCGGCGAATTTACCGCAGGTACCTGGACGGGTGCAGCCTGTCTCAGATCCAGCAGGAGCTGGAGGCGGACCATGTTCCGACTGCCCAAGCCATTCAGCGGTGGTCCTATCAGGTGATCCACAATATTCTTACCAATGAGCGGTACATTGGTGACGCTCTGCTGGGCAAAACCTACATTACTGACTGTATCAGCAAACAGGTGAAGAAGAACAATGGGGAGCGGCTGCAGAGCTATGTGGAGAATAATCACCCTGCGATCATCCCCAAGGATATGTTTTATCGAGTACAGGAGGAGATGACCCGAAGGTCCAGCAAGCGGAAGGTATTACAGAAGTCAGGTAAGACGGAACTGGGCAAATATTCCGCCAAGTACGCCCTGACGGAACTGTTGGTATGCGGCGAGTGCGGTTCCCCCTACAAACGGGTGACCTGGGCGCGGAACGGGAAAAAGCGTATCGTGTGGCGGTGCGTCTCCCGGCTGGAGTTTGGGACGAAATACTGCCACAGTTCCCCCACGCTGGCTGAGGAGAAGCTCCATCAGGCCATTTTGGAGGCCATCAACGAATTTGCCCAGGCCGGAACGGAAGTCAAGTCCGACATGCTGGAGTTCGCTGCCATGGCCTGGAGCGGCGGGGAGTCTGATGGGACCAGCCTCATCACCCTGCGGCAGAGGCTGAAGGACGTCAACGCTCAGCAAGCCCTGTTGTTGGATCAGGTACTGGAACACATGGATGACACTGCTCTGACTTCCCAGCTCAAGGCCCTTGTAGACGAGAAGCAGACCATTCAGGAGCAAATCAGCGCCCTGGAGCAGGATGCCGTCCGCAGCGCCAACCAGGCGTCCCGCATGGCGGAGCTGAGAGCGTGGATGGCCCGGCTGGAGGTTAACACCGAGTATCAGGATGAGCAGGTCCGCATGGCGATTGAGAAGATCACGGTGCTGGATGCCGAGACCATCCGCATCAAGTTCAGGTATCCAGGGCTGGAGATCGATAAAAAGCTGCGTTGAACAAAGCAGGAAAAGGAGCTTACTATTATGGCGATATATTTGACAGGCGACACGCACGGAGATTTCAGACGGTTTCTCCCGGAATCCTTCTATGAGCAGGAGACGATGACCAAGAAGGACATTGTCCTGGTGTGCGGAGACTTTGGAGGAGTGTGGTACGGAGACAAGCGGGATAACGATGGTTTGGACTTCCTGGAACAGCGGCCCTTTACCACGGCCTTCGTCCCCGGCAACCATGAGAACTACGATGCCCTGCGTACTTATCCGTTGGAGAAATGGCATGGCGGAAAGGTGCGGCCCATCCGCCCATCGGTGCTCATGCTGGAACGGGGCCAGGTGTTTGAGCTGGGTGGGAAGCGCATCTTCACCATGGGCGGAGCCAGCAGCCACGATATCCAGGACGGTATCCTGGAACCGGACGATCCGCTGTTCCTAAAGAAATTCCAGAGACTGAACACCCAAGGGGCGCTGTTCCGGGTGAACCACCGCTCCTGGTGGAAGGAGGAGCTCCCCGACAAGGAGGAGTACGAGGAGGCCAGAAGCAATTTGGACCGGGGTGGTTGGAAGGTGGACTACATCATCACCCACTGCGCCCCCACCAGCATTCAGAATGAGCTGCTCCGAGAGCGTTCTACACCGGATGCCCTGACAGATTTCCTGGAAGAAGTCTGCCAGCGGTGCCAGTTTAAATATCACTTCTTCGGGCACTACCATAGCAATCTGGTGCTTCGTCAGAAACACGTCCTGTTATATCAACAGATTCTACGGCTGAAATGAGGCAGGCAAACTTGACAGATATAAGACAAAACAGGAGGCCGGGGCAGCTGAAGCGCCGGCCTCCTGTTTTATCTTAAATTATGATAAGAGAGGTATTTGACAATGAGAAAAGAGACTTACAAGATTCCATGCCCCAAACATATTGTCTTTGGGGACCCGCTCTATTTTGAACAGTTCAAAGGGAGAAAGCTGCAGAGCCTCGTGGTTGACTATCAGCCACCCGAGCATTTTGAAGCCCGTCTGGTGCTGCAGGAACGGGAAAGCAAAGAAGTGGAAGGCTTTATGGAGCGGAACATGGAACTGTTCCTGGCTCCGGCCAAAGCCATGGAAACATATCTGGATGGGATGATGTACAATTCCCAGAAGGCAAAGGAGAAAGCGATAGGTGTAGACACGGCCAGCTATCTCCTCTCCATTGATGACCGTTCGGACGAGATCCATACTGGCAGCGATGGCTACTGGGGC
>ULWX01007071.1_pt1 | contig 23448 bp, 22 predicted proteins | sample 1960851 | NCBI WGS metagenome assembly ULWX01 (sample SAMEA4835826, study PRJEB28245) | human gut metagenome | biome: gut microbiome; material: fecal sample | place: Denmark | collected 2008 | reverse complement strand
CACATCTATTATAAGGTCTTTGCCGCTGGCGATGCCGTGCTCCCTGACCTTATCAAGATAGGCGTTGTAGCGCTGCTCGTTCTTGGTTTCGCCAATATAGCAGATTTTGTTGTGCCCCATTGAGACAAGGTAATCCATCGCCACGGCGACCGCGTCATAGCCGCTGCAAATCACGCTGTCTATGCCCAGCTCCAAGTCCTGAAGTCCGGCGTAAATCAGGTTTTGATAGGTATTTTTCAGCACCTTCAGACTCTGCATATCTATTCTGCCCAGAATGACGGCGGAGCCCTTCTCCTTGCGCGCCGTGCTGAGCTGCGTCTTAATATCCGACAGGCCGAGCTGAGAGCGCACCCGGTAACCACGCTTGAAAAGATTTTCCTCTATCACCCGGCGCAGCGAGGATAAAAACGGGTCAAGAAAATAATCCAGCTCACGGGCGAGAATAAAGTCAACCACCTGCTCGGCTTCCTTCGCCCCGTTCTCCTTTTTGCGCAGCCTGCGCGCGCTCTCATTGACGGAGTAGCCGGTTATGCGCACAGCCTCCCAGATTTTTTCCTTGGTCTTTTCCGAGGCTGCGGAAGGCCCCTCCCCGCTCAGCACCCGCGAAACCGTTGACGGCGAAACTCCCGCAAGCTTGGCCACGTCTTTTATTGTACTCATATAAATAAATCCCCTGTTTTATAAAATCTTTTCTCTTTTTTCCTGTTTTTATTATACACGATTCTTTGCTTAAACGCAACATTGCGTTGAAAAAACCGTTTTTTGTCCAAACTGCACAACAAAATCGTTTGCGTAATTTACGCTTGACGAAAAGCTCCCGTCAGATAAAATATAATGCAGATACCCATTGTAAATGGCCCAACATTTTTTCAAAGAAAGGAAAGACTGAAATGAAAAAGATTCTGGCACTCATCCTTGCGCTCTGCATGGTTTTCGCTCTGGCCGCTTGCGGCTCTTCCGCCCCGGCTGAGTCCAAAGCCCCCGCAGACAGCGAAGCCCCTGCTGATGCTCCCGTCGATAACGCCGAGCCTGCAGAAGACCTCACCTGGGGTCTGACTCCCTTTGAGGAGACCCAGCACATCAGATACGCCATATTCACCGGCTCCATTCACTCCTACATGTCTTACTTCGCCGATCAGCTCGGTGTTTTTGACGCTCTGAACATTGATATCGAGTTTGTCCCCTTCACCGGCGGCCCCGCCATGCTGGAAGCCGGCAACGACTGGGATATTTGCTGCCTTGGTCTGGGCGGCATCGCCATCTCCCTGTCCACCTATGACTATGTCTTCATTGAGAACACCGACTATGAGGACAACATGGCCATCTTCGTGCGTCCCGACTCTGAGATCGCCAAAGACCCCGCCAATCCCGAGCTCTGGAAGGGTGCCGAGTGCGTCTATCCCACCGGCACCACCGCTCAGTTTGCTCTGACCGCTTACCTGCAGAGCATGGGCCTGTCCCTGGCTGACGTTGTCAGCACCAATGCCGACGTTGCCAACGCCCTGACCGTCTTCTCCGGCGGCACCGGCGATGTCCTGTGCGTCTGGAACGCCATTGCCTTCGCGGCTGACGATGCGGGCCTGTTCCGTGTCAGCGATTCCGGCCAGCTTGGCAACAGCCCCATCTGCGGCTCCTTCGTGCACCCCGATTTCCTTGAGGCCAACCACACTCTGGTCAGCACTGTTGTCGCTGTTGAGCGTCTCGCCGCCGAGTGGCTCTACGCCAACCCCGATGAGGCTGCCGAGATGTTCTACAACCACTGCGAGGAAGAGGGCTTCCTCGTCACTGAGGATGTTGCAAGACGCTCTGTTGAGTGGCTCGCCGCTCCCACCGTGGACGAGTACATTGAGAGCTTCACCACCGAGGGTGAGTTCAATGACGAAGCCGGCCGCAACCTGCTCAAGGTCGAAGAGGATATCCTTCAGGGCTATAACTTCTTCCTGAGCGAGGGCAAGTACACCGTTGAGCAGCGTGCCGCATGGCTCTCCGGCGGTCTTGTCGATAACTCCGTCGCCCTTGAGGTCAAGGAGCTGCTCGGCAGATAATTTTCCGGGCATCCACACATAATAACCAGCGCTGGGCCGGCTTTTTCAGGTCGGCCCAGCTTTTTGAATCAGCACAAAGCAGCAGGTATGCACCGACATGCTGACACATCCGAATCCACACCGTAAAGCCGAACATGGGATTATACAAAATGTACAGCCCTCAAAGCTTTGGCTTTCACAGAACATCTGCCGATAACACGGAAGGTAGGGATATAATTGAAAGATACTCCTGATATTTTGACCAGCGAACAGATGGTTACCCAGATGAAAACAGAGCAGAAACGGATTAAGTACAGGGACATTATCCTGTCCGTCTCCGGTGTGCTGCTGCTGCTTATCATCTGGGAATCTCTCGTTATGTTTCATATCGTTGACAGCCGCAAGCTGTGCAGCGTGCTTGAGATATTCAAGCTCTTTATCGTAAAACTCACCGACCCGAACCCCGACGGGGCTGTACTTATGGTCAACATCTGGTCCAGCCTTAAGATCGCCCTCACCGGCTACGGCCTGGCGATGCTTATTGGCATACCCATGGGCTGGCTTATGGGCTGGTACCGTGGCTTTGACGCGTTCATGCGTCCTATTTTTGAAATCATCCGTCCGATCCCTCCTGTGTCGTGGATCCCGCTCACGATAGTCTGGATGGGCATCGGTCTTAAATCCAAGGCGTTTATCGTCTTCTTCTCGGCCTTCGTGCCCTGCCTGATCAACTCCTACACCGGCATCAGGCAGACCAAGGAAGTCCTCATCAACGTTGGCAAGACCTTCGGCGCTTCCAACTTCACCTGCTTCTGGAAGGTGGGCATCCCCTCCTCCATGACCATGACCTTCGCCGGCATCAAGGTCGCCATAGGCAATGCCTGGGCAACTCTGGTCGCGGCGGAAATGCTGGCCGCCTCCAGCGGTCTGGGCTTCATGATCCTTCAGGGCAGAAGCTACGGCCGTGTTGACCTTATTATCCTCGGCATAGTCGTCATCGGTATTATCGGCGTGCTTATTTCGCTCCTGATCAGCAAGTGTGAAAATCTCGTATTGGGGTGGAAGAAACTATGAAAAAAATATCTACCGAAAATCTCAGTTCTGCGGAAATCAGGGAACGCAGACTGCATATTGCATACAAAATTCTCCCCATTGTGTCCATATTGCTGCTGATACTGCTGTGGCTCGTAGCCTCGTCGTCAAGCAGCAACGCGAACTTCCCCTCCCCGGCGGAGGTCTGGGAGAGGACCGTCAGACTCTTCACTCACCCGGTCAAGAAGAGAAACCTTATCCTCCACGCTCTGGCGAGCTTGAGGCGTGTCGGTCTGGCGCTACTCTTTGACTGGACCTTCGGCATCGCCTTCGGCATTATGATAGGCTGGTTCCCGAAGCTTCGCGCCTTCTTCTCCCCGCTGTTTGACGCGTTCCGCGCCATTCCGCCGCTCGCGTGGATCCCTCTTATCACCCTGTGGAACGGTGCGGGCGAGCTGTCCAAGATAATCATCGTTATCTTCGGCTCTCTCCAGAGTGTCGTCATCAACGTCAAAGCGGGCCTGAGCACAGTGGACAAGATGTATCTCGATGTGGGCACCGTGTTTAACGCGACCCCCGCTCAGAGGCTTTTCAAAATAGCGATCCCCTCCTCCCTTGACGCCATATTCGCCGGTGTGCGTACCTCCACCAGTGCAGCCTGGATGGCCGTTCTCGCCGCCGAGATGCTTGGCGCGGGCGATTCCGGCGTGGGTCTGCTCATCTCCCGCGGTATGGATTCAATGGATATGCCCCTCGTGCTGACAGGCATGATTACCATCGGCATTGTCGGTGCTCTGCTTGCCATCATCACTCAATTTGCAGAAAGGTTGATTTGTCCATGGACGAGAAAAACAAAGTGATCCTGAAGCTCGAGAACATTTCTCAGGGCTTTATCGTGAAGGACGATGTAAAGCAGGTCGTAGATAATGTCTCCATGGAGGTTCGGGACAACGAGTTTCTGGTGGTTCTCGGGCCGGGGCACTGCGGCAAGACCGTCCTTATGAATATTATCGCCGGCCTTGACAAGGCCATCTCCGGCCATGTCTACCTTGACGGCGAGGAGATACACGGCAACGACGAGCGCATAGGGATGGTGTTCCAGTCCCTCAACCTCATGCCCTGGCGGACGGTTATGGGCAACGTTGAGTTCGGGCTTGAGATATCCGGCATGGACAAGAAGCAGCGCCGCGAGATCGCCCAGAAGTACATTGACCTGGTGGGTCTCACCGGCTTTGAAAATTCCTATCCCCATCAGCTCTCCGGCGGCATGAAGCAGCGCGTGGGCATCGCCAGGGCATACACCAACAGCCCGGAGATTCTGCTCATGGACGAGCCTTTCGGCCAGCTTGACGCCCAGACCAGATACGCGATGCAGGAAGAAGTGCTCCGCATCTGGGAGAGCGAGAAGCGCACCATCATCTTTGTCACCAACAACATCGAGGAAGCCGTCTACCTTGCCGACCGCATAGTCCTTCTGAGCAAGTGCCCGGCTCAGGTCAAGCAGGTGTACGACCTGAGCGGTCTCCAGCGCCCCAGAAACTTCACCGACCCGGAGTTCCTGCGCATCCGCAAGGACATTTCCGACAACACTGACCTTGCTCTTTAATGGGAGGTATCTATGGATAATCAGGAATACAAAGTTCGCGTAGAACATCTGACCAAGTATTTTGGCAACCTGCATGTTCTCGACGATGTCTCTTTCAACATCAGGAAAGGTGAATTTCTCTGCGTTGTCGGCCCCACCGGCTGCGGCAAGACCACCTTCCTCAACCTGCTCACCCGCATCTATATGCCCACCAAGGGCGAGCTGTATATTGACGGCGAGCCTGCCGACCCGAAAAAGCACAATCTGGCCGTCGTGTTTCAGGAGCCGTCTTCTATGCCCTGGCTGACGGTTGAAAAGAATCTGCGCTTTGGCATGGAGATAAAGAACATGCCCAAGGCCGAAATAGACAAGCGCGTGGAAAACATGATAAAGCTGCTGGGTCTTGAGGAATTCAGGGACAAATACCCCCACCAGCTCTCCGTCTCCACCGCCCAGCGCATTATCATCGGCCGCGCCTTTGCCATGCAGCCTGACCTGCTGCTCATGGACGAGCCTTACGGCCAGATGGACATCAAGCTCCGTTTTTATCTGGAGGATGAAGTTATCCGCCTCTGGAAAGAGATGGGCACCACCGTCGTATTTATAACCCATAATATTGAAGAAGCCGTTTACCTTGCCGAGCGAGTGCTGATCTTGACCAACAAGCCCGCCAAGATAAAGGAGGAGGTCAAAATCGACCTGCCCCGCCCCAGAGATGTTACCGATCCGGAATTTATCAGACTGCGCAATTATATAACGGATCAGATCAAGTGGTGGTAAAGTGCGGCCGGAAAGACCTGCTTTATAATTAAAAGCAGGTCTTTCACAAAAATCCCATAAAAGTATTGGAGATAACGTCTGATGAAGATTTTAATAGGAGCGGACAAGGGCGGCTTCGCCTTGAAAGAGGCCATCGCCCAACACCTGCGTGAGCTTGAGCTTGAATATGAGGACATAGGCACGGTAACGCTGGATGAGCCTAAGACCTTCGTCCACATCGCGGACGTGGCCGGTGACGCGATATCTGCCGGTCAGGTGCAGCGGGCCATTCTCGTCTGCGGGACGGGCATGGGCATGTCCATTGCCGCCAACAAGCACAAGGGCGTGTATGCCGCCGTTGTGGAGAGCCAGTACGCCGCGATGTACGCGAGGAAAATAAACGACGCGAACGTTCTGTGCCTCGGTGGCTTCATCGTCGGGCCGACAATGGCCTGTGAGATAGTCGATACCTTTCTGAACACCGAATTCGTGCAGGACTTCCCCCAGTGGCGGATAGATTTTCTCCATTCTCAGAAGGCGGCTCTCGCGGAGCTGGAAGAGAAGCATTTCAAATGATTTCGGGTAAACAGCCCACATAAAAGCATCGTTTGCCCTATCCCGTTTTTGAAGGGTGGATAAAAACATGGTTTCACAAGAAAAGATTATTGAACTGAAAAAATTCGCGGCGGATATACGCATCGCCGCGATGGAAGAATTCCGCGCCATAGGCATCGGCCACGTTGGCGGCTCCATGTCCGTATGCGACCTGATGGCCTGCCTGTACGGCGGAGTGATGCGGCTTGACCCTAAAAACCCCAAATGGGAGCAGCGGGACAGATTCATCATGTCAAAGGGCCACGCCGGGCCCGCGATGTACGCGGCGCTGGCGCTGCTGGGCTATTTCCCCCGCGAGGAGCTCAAGACCATCAACCGCCTCGGCACAAGGCTTCCCAGCCACACCGACATGAACCGCACTCCCGGTGTGGATATGACCACCGGCTCTCTCGGCCAAGGCTTCTCAAGCGGTCTGGGCATCGCCATGGGCTGCAAGAAGAAGGGCCTTGACAGCTATGTCTACATTCTCCTCGGCGACGGCGAGTGTGAGGAAGGCCAGGTCTGGGAATGTGCAATGTTCGCCCCGGCAAAGAAGCTGACGAATGTGATCGCCTTTGTCGATTACAACGACCTCCAGCTTTGCGGCACGGTCGAACAGGTGGCCGGACTTACCGATATCGGCGGGAAGTTCGCCGCCTTCGGCTGGCACGTGGTAAATGTTGAGGACGGCAACGATGTGGCGCAGATAATGGCGGCAATCGAGGCTGCAAAGGAGGCCGCCGACAGGCCCTCCATGATAATCCTCAAGACCAAGAAGGGCAAAGGCTGCTATTTTGCCGAGGATGTGTTCAACCACAATATGCCCGTCTCAAACGAGCAGGCCGACCGGGCCATTGCTGAGCTTGAGGCCTACAAGGCATCGCTGTGAGAAAGGGGCGAAACGGCATGATTATAAAGCTTGACAAAGAAAACGCGCTTAGCAAAATTGAGATGCGGCAGGTCTATGCCGATGGCATCATAAGCCTTATCGAGCAGGGCGAGCCCATCATCATAACGGACGCGGACCTGATGCGTCCCATCGGCATCCTCCCCTATAAGGACAAATACCCCGACAATATTTTTGACTGCGGCATAGCGGAGAGCAACATGATAGGCATAGCCTGCGGGCTGTCCGTGGAGGGCTTTGTCCCCTTCACCCACTCCTTTGCCACCTTTGCCTCCCGCAGAGTCATGGATCAGGTGTTCATGAGCGGCGCCTACGCCAAGCGCAATGTGAAAATGCTGGGCAGCGACCCCGGCATCTGCGCCGGGCTCAACGGCGGAACGCACATGGCCTTTGAAGACGTGGCGATGATGCGCGCAGTGCCGGAACTGACGATAATCGAGCCGACAGATGTGGTGATGCTTGAAAATCTTCTGCCCAAAATCGCCCACAGCTACGGCATGATGTATATCCGCATCTGCCGCGTGCAGACCGAGAATATTTACGCCCCCGGCTCTGACTTCGAGATAGGCAAGGCCGCCATGCTCCGCGACGGTAAGGATGTGACCATAATCGCCGCAGGACGCGAGGTCGTGGAGGCCGTCCGGGCGGCGCAGATGCTGGCCGAGGAGGGCATAGAGGCAAGAGTGCTGGATATGTTCACCATAAAGCCGCTGGATGAGGAAGCGGTGCTTCGCGCCGCCGCCGAGACCGGGGCGATAGTCAGCGCGGAGAACCACAACGTGATCGGCGGTCTTGGCAGTGCCATAGCGGAGACACTGGCGCGCGGCTGCCCTGTGCCAATGGAGTTTGTGGGCGTGCAGGACACCTTCGGCGAGGTGGCCGCGACCGACGTTCTCAAGGAGCACTTCGGCCTCATGGCAAAGGATATCGCCGCCGCTGCAAAACGGGCGGCAGCAAGGAAGTAGACCGCGCCCTTTTACTTTCCACCGGGCTGTAAGGGCGCCGGAATTTAATCAGACGGGAGTCGGATCGTAATATGAGCAGTATTCAGTACAACATTTCATCGCTCTACGGCAGCGGAAAGCTGCCCGTGGTAAGCGGGGACGAGTCCTATGTGGACAGAATAATCACACACGATATTGACAGCGAGCTTTACGACGAATTTAAGCGCAGACACGCCGCTCTGGGTGTTACCGACAATTTCAGAGAGGTCATTGACTGCTTCCATGTACCGGCGGGCGAAACCCCCGCTGGCTTCCGCGTGGAATTCAGGATGGTTGATGACGAGCTTATTCAGGCAGACCTCGTGCGCGATATATCCTACGACAAAAACTGCGTAAAGCGCCCGCAGAAGATACTCTTCAGCGCGGACTCCGCAAACCCCTATGAGGTTGAGCCGATGAAGAACATCATCTCAAACCTCACCTGCAACCCCGCGATCATTTATAACCAGTTTATCAACAACCCCGCCGCGAATGTTGGCGGCAAATATAAGACAAGGGATGAGGTGCTCAAGGATATCGGCGATATTCTCGGCCCCGGCTGTGATATCAGCGTTGAGCTCAACGACCCTTTCAACTCCTCCGAGAGCCAGATCCTGGAGGAGGCCGCCCGCTTCAGGGAGCTGCTTTCAAAGCACCGGGTCGTCATCAAGGTCCCGCACACCGGCCCCGTGAACGCCGGCAACGTGTCGCAGCTTATGACCGGCGACAAGAAGTTTTCCCTGCGCTACAACCAGGGCGACACGAAGGACTTCTTCCGCGGCCACAATCTCGCCCTGATGCTCAAGGAGCACGGCTACCGGGTGAACTTCACGCTCATGTTTGAGCCTTATCAGACGGCCCTTGCGCTTCAGGCGCGCCCCTATTTCATCAACAGCTTCATCATGTTCCGTCACTCCCAGAGTATGCAGATGGCCGGGCTTATGAAGGCTTACGAGGCCACGGGCGATCCCCTGTTTATCGAGCAGCTTCAAAAGTATATGGTGGACAATGACTATCTTGCCGCGGGTGAGATAAGCGGCGACCGCTTTGCCGCCTATACCCGCGCGAAGGATATTCTCAAATACCGTGGCTTTGTTGACGACCTCATGGCCGACGGGCTGGACGGCATCCGCCACAACCTCGCCTGCCTGAGACAGGCAAACCTCCCCGATACAAGACTCATCATCTGCAACATGCAGGGCGAGAACTACTACCCCTACATAGACAGGCTCCTGATGCAGCCTGAGTTCCAGGATATGGCCGACCGCGTTGTCATTACCGCCGGGCCGGAGCTGCTGGCACAGTTTACCTCAAACGCGGTTGTGCTCCAGTTCCACCGCCGCTTTATGAACGCCGCCAACGGCGCGAAATAAGGTCTCCGACAGCTATGGATCTCAAAGTAATAATCGTCTGCCTGTGTACGGCGCTGTTCGCGGGCTTTATACACGGGACGATTGGTATGGGCTTCGGCATGATAGCCATGGCGACTGTCACGCTGTTTCTGCCGTACAACAATGCCGCCGCCACGGTATCGGTGGCTCTCATGGTGCTCGTAAGTCAAGTGAGCATCACGCTGAGAAGGCACATCGACTGGCATGGCATATTGATCCCCGCCACCGCGCTGACGCTGGGCAAAATGCTCGGCATCGTGCTGATGATGCACTTGCAGACGGTGTACCTGCGGGTGAGCCTCGGCTGCTTTTTGATTCTTTACTCCTCCCTTCAGCTTCTGAATGTGAAGGCGCTGAAGATAAAGGGCACTCAGCTTCAGGGCATTGTGACCTGCGGTCTGGGCGGGCTTTTCGGCGGAGTGTTCAATGTGTCCGGGCCTTTTGCGTCCATCTTCTGTCAGGCGCGGTACGGCAGCGACCCGAAAGCCTACGCCGCGAACATGAACGCAATGTTCGTGCCGTCGGCATTTATCGCCATAGTCATGCACATCTGGTACGGCAACTTCACCCCCTCCTGTCTGGTGGGAAGCGCGGCGATGATACCCGGTATCCTCGTCGCGGCCTACGCCGGAGTGTCCGTGCTCAGGAAGATAAAGGTGCAGAGCCTTTTCCGGCTGAGCCATATCTATATCATCATTATGGGTCTTGTTATCTGCATAAGCGGTTAAAAAGGAGGAGAGAAAATGTCACTTGTTCCTATGCGGGCAATTCTGGAAGCGACAGAGAAGCACGGCTTTGCTCAGGGCGCTTTCAATGTCAACGCCGTCGCTCAGGCGAAGGCGGTTATAGAGGTTCACGAGATGTTCCGCTCTGCGGCGATCATTCAGGGCGCCGACCTTGCCAACGCCTTCATGGGCGGACGCACGGATTTTGCCAACGGCACTCTCGAGGATAAAAAAATCGGCGCGAACAACATCGCCGCCGCAGTCAAAAAATACGCCGAGAACAGCCCCATCCCCGTGGCGCTGCATCTTGACCACGGCAAGAGCGTGGACTCCTGTGTCGCCGCCATGGACGGCGGTTACACCAGCGTCATGATCGACGGCTCCTCGCTGTCTTTTGACGAGAACGTGGAGCTGACACGTGAGGTGGTCAAGCTCGCCCACGCGCGCGGCGTTACGGTCGAGGCGGAGCTGGGCGTGCTCGCCGGAGTGGAAGATCATGTTTTTGCCGAGACCTCCACTTACACCAACCCCCTTGATGCCGTTGATTTTATCAAAAAAACCGGGGTGGACGCCCTCGCCATCAGCTATGGCACCAAGCACGGCGCGAACAAGGGCAAAAACGCCGTCATCCGCAAGGAAATAGCCATAGCCACAAAGGAGTGCCTGCGCCATGAGGGCATATTCTGTGCCCTCGTTAGCCACGGCTCGTCCACAGTTCCGCAGTACATCGTAAACGAGATAAACGCTCTCGGCGGCAAAATAGAAAACGCCCACGGCATACCCAAGGAGCAGCTTATCGAAGTGTCCCGGCTTGGCATAGCCAAGATAAACGTCGATACGGACATCCGCCTTGCCGTGACGCGCAATCTCCGCGAGCTGTTTTATTATGAGCCCGCGATGAGAAGCGCCCCCAGCATAAAGCCCATTTATGAGCTGCTCGAGGCAAAGCCCGCGGCCTTTGACCCCAGAGAGTTCCTCACGCCCATCATGGACACCGTGATGTACGGTGCCGTCCCGGATGAGGCTGTGGCGAGAGTGGTTGACTGCATAGAGCGCGGCGTCAAGGAGAGCGTCGGCACTCTGGTGGTGGACTTCGGCAGTGTGGGCAAGGCCCCGCTGGTTGAAAACGTCTCTCTCGAGGAAATAGCTGACAGATACAGAAAAATGGGGATCTGAGGTAAAAGGCCATGTCTTTTAACATTTTAGTTGCCCACGGCGGCGGGCCCACCGCCGTTATCAACAGCTCGCTGCAGGGGCTTATCGAGGCGGCGCGCGCCAGCGGCAGGGTGGATAAAATTTACGCCGCCCGCTTCGGCGCGGAGGGTATATTGAAGGGCGATCTTATCGACCTGAGCAATGTGCCCGAGGAGGATATCAGCAGGCTCGCCTTCACTCCCGCCTCGGCCATCGGCTCGTGCCGCAGAAAGCTCACAGAGGCCGACTGCCCCGCCCTGCTGGACTGCTTCAAAAAATACGATATCCGGGCATTTTTCTATAACGGCGGCAATGACTCCATGGATACCTGCATGAAGATTAACCGCCTTGCCCTTGACGAGGGGCTGGACATCCGGGTTATCGGCATACCCAAGACCATTGACAACGACCTTTACATCACCGACCACTGCCCCGGCTATGGCAGCGCCGCGAGGTATGCGGCCATCTCCGCCGCAGAGCTTGCAAACGATGCCTCCGCCCTGCCGATACACGTCGTGGTCATGGAGCTTATGGGCCGAAACGCCGGCTGGATAACCGCCGCCAGCGCCATGGCCTCGCGGCTTACAAACTGCGCGCAGCTTGTGTATCTGCCGGAGCTCGGCGTGGATATGGACAGGCTCCTGTCCGACGTTGAGTGGCAGTACGCCAAGGGTCAGGGCCTGATCGTCACCGTCAGCGAGGGCCTGTGCGGCCTTGACGGCAAGCCCCTTGCCGACACCGGCATTGTGGACGGCTTCGGCCACAGCGTCCCCGGCGGCACGGCGGAACATATCGCCCGGCGCATCATGCAGGAGCTGAATATAAAAGCGCGGGCCGAAAAGCCCGGCCTGCTCGGGCGCACCAGCATGGCATACGTGTCCGAGGTAGATCGGCAGGAGGCGTATCAGGTCGGCAAAGCGGCGCTTGAGTACGCCCTTGCGGGCGAGAGCGGCAGCATGGTGGCCATAGGCGCCGAGCGAAACGGCGGATACCGCAGCCATGTGTTCTTAACGCCGCTCGAAAACGTCGCCAATGTGGAGAAGAAATTCCCGCTCGAGTGGATAGCGGACGGCAACGCCATTGCCGATGAGTTTTTCGATTACGCGGCGCCGCTTATGGGCGGAGAGCTGCCGTTTTACAGCAATCTGAGGATATATTGAGGGAGATGCAGATGAAACATTTATTCTTGAATCTCAAGCGTTTTGATGTGCCGGTGGAGCTGGGCGGAGTCAACCGCATAGCCCCCATTGATAAGTGGGCCAAGTACATCGTCACAAACACCCAGCAGGCCTTGAAAAAATACGCCGGCGATGAGGTAGAGTTCGCGGATTTCTTCCCCGAGGCGCACATAATCGGTGCCGCCGCCGCGAAGACCGCCGACAGTCCCGTGCACATCGGCTGTCAGGGCGTGTACCGCGCCAACACGGCTATCGGCGGGAATTTCGGTGCCTTCACCACCAACCGCCCCGCCAGCGCCATGAAGGCAATGGGCGTTGATTACACTATCATCGGCCACTGTGAGGAGCGCGCGGACAAGGCGGGCCTCCTTGCCGAGGCGGGCGTCACCGACACCGCCGCCATAAACCGCGTTCTGAACCAGGAAATAAAAATTGCGGTTGACAGCGGGATGAAGGTCCTGTACTGTATAGGCGAAAAAAGCGAGGAGCAGGAGCGCTGGCAGGAGGTGCTGGGCCAGCAGCTTGAGCTTGGCCTGAACGGGGTCGATAAGAGCCGCGTTGTCATCGGCTATGAGCCGATATGGTCTATCGGCCCGGGCAAAACCCCCGCTGACAAGCCCTATATCACTAAAATCGCCCGCTTTGTAAAGGAAGCCACCGGCGGGATCGACATTGTCTACGGCGGCGGCCTGAAGCAGGATAACGCGCAGATGCTCTCATCCATTGATGAGATAGACGGCGGTCTTATCGCTCTTACGCGCTTTAGCGGGGAGATCGGCTTCTATCCCGATGAATATATCGACATTATTGCCAGATATCTTGGAAAGTGAGGAAAACAGCTATGAAACTTGATTTTGAATACGGCAACGGTCTTATGTCGGCGGAGCTGCCGGACTATACGGATGTGTTTATCCCCGGCGAAACCGTGCCCGATCCCCCCTGCCTGCCCCAGGATTGGGACAGCCTTTATAACGCCACTCTCGAGAGCATCCGCCATCCTATTGGTATGCCCTCCCTCCGCGAGCTTGCCGCCCCCGGCAAAAGCGTTGTCTTTGTCGTCCCCGATATCGTCAAGGGCGGCGTCCAGCCCACCAGCCACAGAAAAGTTTCCATCCGTGCCTGCCTTGATGAGCTTTACGCCGGCGGCGTTGAGAAGAAGGACATTCTCTTCATCGTCTCCAACGGTCTGCATCCCAGAGCCACCGAGGCCGAGATGAAGAAAATCTTCGGTGAGGAGCTTTTCAACGAGTTTTACTGGTCCGGCCAGATCACATCCCACGACAGTGAGGATTATGAGCACATGGTGGACCTGGGCCGCACAAAGCGCGGCGATCCGGTGCTGATGAATAAATACGTCTTTGAGTGCGACATTCCCATCCTCATCGGGCACACTCAGGGCAACCCCTACGGCGGCTATTCCGGCGGATATAAGCACAGTGCAACGGGCATTACCCACTGGCGCTCCATCGCGAGCCACCATGTCCCCAGCGTGATGCACCGCGCCGACTTCACCCCCGTCTCCGGACACTCTCTGATGCGCACGAAGTTCGACGAGATAAGCATGCACATGGAAGAGAAGATGGGACACCCCTTCTTCTGCTGCGACGCCGTGCTTGACACCTATTCCCGCCAGATCGCCATCTTCAGCGGTTACGCGGCCGAGATGATGCCCGTCTCGTGGGAAATTGCCAACAAGCGCACATATGTGCCCTGGGCGCAGAAAAAGTATGATATAATGGTCTTTGGTATGCCGCAGGACTTCCATTACGGCAACGGCATGGGCACCAATCCCATCCAGATGATGCAGGCGCTCTCCGCGCAGGTCATCCGCCACAAGCGCGTTATGAGCGATAAGTGCGTTATTATCTGCTCCTCCATCTGCAACGGCTATTTCCACGATGAGCGCTGGCCCTACCTCAGAGAGCTGTACGAGATGTTCCAGCACGATTATATGAACACTCTGGCTGACATGAACCGCTATGGCGAGTATTTTGCCACCAACGAGGAGTACATTCGCAAATACCGCTTCGCCAATGCCTTCCACCCGTTCCACGGCTTCTCTATGATGAGCTGCGGCCACATCGCGGAGATGAACACCAGCGCCATCTACATTGTCGGCGCACAGGAGCCGGGCATTGCCAGAGGCATGGGGCTCAAGACCCGCGCCACCTTTGAGGAGGCTTTGGCCGACGCCATGAAGAAGTACACCGGCCCCAACCCCAACATTCTCGCCCTGCCCAAGACCTTCAAGGTCGGCGCTGTGCATCTGTGCATGGCTGACGACGATCTGAGCGGAGTATAACATAGCAAAACAATTTCTAAAGCCCCGTTTGACGGGGCTTTAGAAATTGTATATAATACAAATTTGCGGAGTGAGCCGCACAGCTTTGTTTTTTCTGGAGGTAACAATGGGCATACTGCTTTTTTCCATAGCCCTCGCCGCTTCGGTGATCGGCGCTATCTGCGGCATCGGCGGCGGAGTGATAATAAAGCCGGTGCTGGACATGTTCGGTGTGGCAAGTGTGGCGACGATCAGCTTTCTGTCAAGCTGCACCGTGCTCACCATGTCCTTTTACAGCGTGGGGCGCAACGTTGTCAGCAAGTCCGGCTCTATCGAGATGGGCACGGGCACTCCCCTCGCCCTGGGCGCGGCTGTCGGCGGCATATGCGGCAACCTCCTCTTCTCCTGGGTCAAGGATGCGCTTGGCGGCAGCACCGCCGGCGCGGCGCAGTCCATCTGCCTGATGATTCTGACCTTCGGAACGCTTATATACACCGTGAAAAAGAGCGGCATAAGCACCAAATCCGTCACCAGCAAGACCGCCTGCCTTGTTATCGGCTTTGCCCTCGGCGGCTTTTCGAGCTTCCTCGGCATCGGCGGCGGCCCGTTTAATCTTGTCGTGCTGCACTATTTCTTCGGCATGGAGACCAAAAAAGCCGCGTCAAACTCCCTGTACATCATCCTCCTCAGCCAGATAACAAATCTGCTTGTGAGTCTTATCGGGCACACCGTGCCGGAGTTTGAGCCGATGGCGCTGGTGCTGATGATTTGCGGCGGCATCGGCGGCGGCATCATTGGGCGGAGCATAAACAAAAAAATAGACGACCGCATGGTGGACAAGCTCTTTATCTGCCTACTCTTCGTCATCGTCCTTATCTGCATCTACAACACAGTAAAATATCTGAGATAAACATCTCAAAGGCCGGGCTTCAAACGAAGCCCGGCCTTTTTTATTTTACGCTGAAGCCGCTCGGCGGCAGGATAATATCGTCCCCGTGCTGCTTGAAGTATTCCAGCAGCAAATCGGACATCTCCATGTTTATCTCCCGCTCCACGGGGCAGCCAAGATAGCACTCATAGCCGCCCGTTCCGCTGGCGCGGTAGCTGTTGAGGCAGATGGAAAACCTGTCCTCATCCCGCACAGGAGCGCCCTTGTAATTGAGCTTCACGACGCGGCTGCCCACGGGCTTTGACACGTCAAAGGCGTACTCCACCCCGGCGTAGTAGTCGTAATTATAATGCTCCACCTTCGGATGCAGAAAATCGTCCGAGGTACACAACTCTCCCTCCGGCCCATAGGCAAAATACGCGGCGCTGCGTTCCATGGCCCGCCGGAGCACCGCTCCGGTAATCTCAAGCACCGTCAGTGTATTGGCATAGGGATAGGCAGTCAGAAGATCCCGGCGGCGCACGGTCTGCGGCAGGCCCGAGAGCTCATTGGCAAGGCTTGTTGCCGATAGCTGCGCCCTTGATGCCCAGAGCTGAACGGCGTTGAACAGCTGCGCAAGTTTGCTGCCCCGGCTCGCCATCTCTATCGGCCGGCCCGGCAGAAGCGGCTGCTCCAGATGGCCCGCCACCTCGTCAAGCCAGCTTTGCGCGCCCCGCTCGGCCGGGGCAAACTCCTCCAGCAGCGCCCTGTCGCACTCACCGCCAGCGGGGAGCGTGCGGCTTGAAAAGGTCTTTTTCCCGTCCGGCGCTGCCTCGACGATGATATTCACAAATTCCTTCCCGTTATCCGCGGGCTGGACGACAAAGGTGCCGTGCAGCATCCGCCCGGGGACGGACATATGCTGATGCCCGGTCAGGAGAATGTCAAAATCCAGCTCCCGGCAGAGGCGGCAGGCGATGTTCTCGGTGCTGGCGGTCAGGGTTCTGCCGGTGGCAAGGTCCTGCTCAAAGCCGCCGTGGTAGACGCAGATCGTCACATCCGCCCTGCCCCGCAGCTTATCCAGCGCCGCTCTCGCCGCCTCAAAGGGGTCGGTGACGGAAATGCCCGCTATATGCTCCGGCCGCTCCCAGATGTTCACATAGTCTGTAACTATACCCGCTATGCCCACTCTCAGGCCGTTTTCCAGCACATGGACGCGGGCAGGGAAAAGCGGCTCTCCGTCCTCTCCGCGGACATTTTCGCACACGCAGGGCGCCCTGAGCGCGTGAAGATAGCTATAAAGATAGTCCGTACCGAAATTGAAGTCGTGGTTGCCGAGCGTCACATAGTCATAGCCGCAGCGGTTCATGATATCCGCAAGCGTGTCAGCCCGGCCCAGAACGTCGTGGCAAAACGCCCCGAAGGGCGAGCCCTGAAGCGCGTCGCCCCCGTCGATGACAAGGGTATTGCCGTCCTTCTCAAAGCGGTTCGCGCACTTGAAAAGGCCGAGGTTTTTCTCCTCCCGGCTGCGGTAATCCGTGGAGTAGATATATCCGTGTATATCGGAGGTAAAACAGATATTCAGTTTTTTTGTCCCCATAGCTTACCCTCTCGCAAGCTTCGTGCGTATCTTCGCGGAGATGGTCTCGATAATGAGCACCAGAACAATAAGTCCCAGCAATATCGCGCCCACCTCGTTCCAGCGGTAAGCGCTCATGGCGAAGATAAGCGGCGCGCCGATGCCGCCCGCGCCCACAAGGCCGAGAACGGTCGCGTCGCGCAGGTTCATGTCAAAGCGGTAGATGATCGTCGATGTGAAATCCGGCATGAGCTGGGGCAGGATGCCATAGCGTATCTTCTGGAAGGTGGTGCAGCCGGCTGCGTCCAGGGATTCAAGTATACGCTTATCCAAATCCTCAATGCTCTCAATATACATCTTTGACACCATGCCGATGGAGCACAGGGACATGGTCAGCAGGCCCGCGAAGGGGCCGGGGCCGGTCACGCGGATGAACATAAGCCCGTACACAAAGGCGGGGACGGTGCGTATCGCCGCGATGACGCCCCTGCCGATAATGGCCACCGGGCGGGGCACAAGGTTCGTCGCCGAGAGAAACGACAGCGGCAGGGAGATTATCGCGCCCACCACCGTTCCCAAAAAGGCGATGCAGAAGGTCTCCAGCAGCAGATAGGGCACGCCGTTTGTGCCAAAGGTGAAGAGGAGCTTGCTGTCCGGGTGGAAGATTCCGGAGAGGATGTTCCCCGCCACCTTCAGGCCGTTTTCCCCGGTGCTGCCAAGCTTCACTGTGGAGCTCGACCAGGCCATGAGGGCGACGATTATAAAGGCGATTATAAACTGGCAGACCCAGCGCCGGGGTGCGGACTTATAGGCCCGCTCAATAGTTTCGCTCATATTCCGCACCTCCCTCATGTCAGCCGCTTGCGGATGGCATGGCTTATCCACTCGATAGCCACCACCGTCACAAACAGGACCACCAGTATCATGCCGAGGCTGTCATACTCGCGCCAGCCGATTTTTTCGTTCATGATAAGACCCAGGCCGCCCGCGCCCACGTAGCCGAGGATGGACGCGTAGCGCACGTTGCCCTCCATGCAAAACAGCGACACCGACAGATAAGTCGGCAGCACCTGTGGGAACACCGCTGTAATAAAGGCGCGCAGGCGGGTGGCGCCAAGCGCCTCCATCGCCTCAAAGGGGCCCATGTCAACCGTCTCAATAATCTCAAAAAGCTGCTTGCCGACATAGGCAAAGGTGAACACCGCGATGGCGCAGGTGCCCGCCATAGTGCCAAGGCCGAAGATATATGTGGCTATCAGTGCGCAGACCAGTGTCGGCAGTGTGCGCACAAGGCTCAGAAAGAGCCTGACGATAAAAACCACGACCCGGTTCGTGACGATGTTGCTCGCCGCAAGCACCGCGAAGGGTATCGCCAGCACAGCGCCCACAAAGGAGCCGAGCAGCGACATTTTGATGGTGTCCAGCAGCGGCTGCCAGATTTTTGAGAGGTAGCCGGTGTTCGGCGGCACCATGGCCTTGAGAATGTCAAAAAACCGGCTGCCGTTTTCCGCGAGGACGGTGAAGTTAAAGCCCGTGATGCGCACGGAAACCGCGGTTATCACAACGATAAGGAGCAGAATAAGCGGCATGCGGCTGCGCTTTTCCTCCACGCTCTCCCCACTGGGCAGCTCATATTTCCGGGGCGGAAACAGGCGGTCATACAGGCTCATGGCTCTTCCTCCTGCTCGCCCCCGTAGATAGCGTCCAGCACAGTCTGGTCAACATCCTTTGCCGGCCCGTCATAGACGATTTTCCCGGCCCGGATGCCGATTATCCGGTCGGCATACTCCATGGCAAGCTCGATATGGTGGATGTTTAGCAGGATGGATATGCCCATCTCGCGGTTTATGCGCACGAAGTCCTGCATGACCTGCTTTGCCGTGACAGGGTCGAGCGCCGCGACCGGCTCATCGGCCAGAATAATCTTCGGGTTCTGTGCAAGCGTCCGGGCAAGGGCCACGCGCTGCTGCTGGCCGCCGGAGAGCTGGTCGGCGCGGATATAGGCTTTGTCCAATATCCCCACCTTTTCAAGCGACTCGAGCGCCGTTATCTTGTCCTCCCGGCGGAATGTGCCCAGCAGCACCCGCCAGAAGGGCATATCCGGCACGCAGGCGGAGAGCACATTGCGGATAACCGTGGTTCTCGTGACCAGATTAAACGACTGGAACACCATGCCGATGCCCCGGCGGAAGCGGCGCAGGCTTTTCCCTCGCAGGCCGCTTACGTCGGTACCGTTTACGGTGAGCTTGCCGTCGGTTATCTCGTGCATGCGGTTGACCGCCCGCAGCAGCGTGGATTTACCCGCGCCGGAGCGGCCGATGATGGCCACAAACTCCCCGTCCTCGATGGTCAGGTTCACATCGTCAAGGCCCACCGTGCCGTTGGGATAGACTTTGGATACATGGTCGAATACAATCATACTTTTACCCCACAACTGAAAATGAAAAAGGGGAAGAGCAGTCTGTGCGGAGAACGCACGGCCGCCCTCCCCCTTCAAGGAAGGTCAGCAGACAAGGGCTTGGCCCGTCCGCCTGTATTTATCGCTTTTACTTAGTTTGCGGAAAGCTGCTGGATAAGCTCCTGAGCGGCGCGCTCGTTGTCATAGTCGGCGGGGTCGGCCTTCTGGTAGCCGTTGTGGCTGTATATGGCGATGACTTCCTTACCGGCGTCGGTGTTGCCGATGTTGATGAAGGCGTCCTGAAGGGCGGCAATCAGCTCATCGGTCATGTTCTTGGAGTTCTTGCTCACGGAGATGGTGTCGTTATAGATGGGTGCGGTCACGCCGATGACATTGGTCTCCTCCCAGATGGAGGCTTCGCGGCCAAACTCGGTATTCCAGCGCTCGGCATAGTCACGGCGGGCGTCGGCATAGGTCACCAGCACGTCAACCTGCCCGGAGGCGAGGCGCGCAAAGGCGCTGGCGTAGGAATCGGCCTGAACCGCGCTGGCCAGGTCGGAAATGCCCTTTTCAAAGCGGTCCTGAAGCCACAGCGCGGGATAGATGTAACCTGCGGGGGAGGAGGTGCCCATAACGCTCCAGTTGGCGCTGTTGACATCGTCCCAGGTCAGCTCTTCGCCGTTGTTGACCTTGGCAGCCAGCTCCTGACCCTTATCGGAGGGACCGGCGATCATCAGCGCGCGGTAGGAGACAGCCTGCTTGTCGGAGGCCTCGGTGGGGTTGCCGTCGTTCCAGTCCTTCGCCTCGTCGGAGTCCTTGCTCAGGCCGTCGCGGGTGGCGGTGAGGATAACCTCCGCACCGTCGTCATAGAGCACATAGGTGCCGCCGGGGATAAGGCCCACGTCGATGGTTCCGGCCACAAGGCCCTCACCCACGGCCTCATAGGTGGTGCCGACAGTGATTTCCACTTCGCCGACTTCCCAGCCGAGCTTGGCAAGCTCGTCCTTGAGCATCTGCTTGAGCGGCTCGGTGGCGGTGATGATCTCGCTGGGCTCACGGGAGGGGACAAAGGCCACTCTGAGAACATCCAGCTTGTTTACGCTCTCCTCTGCAACGTCCTGAGACTCGGCGGGGGCCTCGGAGGCAGCGGGCTCGGCGGGCTTGTTGCCGCAGGCGGTGAACAGGCCCAGGATCATGACTACGAACAGCAAAATTGCGGTCAGCTTTTTCATTTCATTCTCCTCTAATCAGCATATTTGTTTTTCTTTTGCCGGAACGCGCACGGGCGTCCCGATTGAAAGTATACCACAAAAGAAACCGGCAAATATTCCTTATGAGGGGAATATATTACTTCTTTTTGCTCTCCTGACCAAATTCGCCCGAGGAGAGATTGTAAAAATACAAGCCCATCAGCTCCTCAAAGGCCAGAATCACATGGCCGAAGAAGGGGTTAGGCAGGCCGCCCACAAGCGTCTGCTTGGAGCTGTCTATCACGAAGGTGATATCGCTCATCCGAGCGAGGGTCGAATCGTCCCGCTTTGAAAAGAGCACTATCTTATACCCGTTCTGCCGGGCGTGGCGGACGTCGTTGATGACCGGCTCCGTCTCCCCGCTCTGGGACACCGCGAACATGATGGAAGGCTCCGAAGCGCGGGTGTGGTTTCCTGTCTCCTCCTGAAAGAGCATGTAATCAAAGAAGTGGACATGGTTGTAGGCCAGAAACCCGCAGATGGACAGGCGCTGAACCATGTAGGCACAAACCATGTCGGAAAAGCCCTCACCCGAGGTAAACATCTTCTGGTTGCGCGAGCGGTAGAGTATCTGGCAGAAGCGGTGTATCTCGTCCTGATCGTAGTTGTCTATCAGATCCTTTAGCCCGGAGCTGACATGCCCGCTGTCCGGCTCCTCAAGCTGCCTCGACAGATAGTAGTACAGCTCGCTGTACCCGTCGAAGCCCAAGCGCTTGCACATCTTCATGATAGACGTGGTGGACAGGTAGTTCTCCTTGGCTATCTGCTGGATGGACGGCCGCTTTTCACCCCTGCGGATATGCGCCATGATGCTGGTAATGACCCCGGAATCCTCCTCAGAGAGCAGATTTGTCAGCAGATAATGATTTTGCCCCATGTGTTCTCCCTCCTTTGTGCCTCTATTATAGCATATTCATATAAAAAAATCGCCTGATTTCTTACAAAATCAGACGATTTTTGATCTGCTATCCAGATTCGAGCCGTGGAATATCGCCTTGGATGATCTCCCAAATCAAGCGCAAATTACCCCGTTTACTTGCCTGATTCGAGCCACTTTTGTACCTGCTCCTCGGTTGGCGTGCCCTCCGCATACAATCCGTCGAACTGGCATACCTTATCGTGGAGATTCAGGTCGGCGGTCTCCTCGTCTGTCACTTTCAAATACCCGTATGGACTTGAATAACAAAAATGCCAATCAGGATTGACATCATAATACGGGTCATAGGCCAGCCATGGAGCGGCTGAACCCTGAAAATCAGAGTCCTCGTCAATGTATTGGTCGGCTTCTCCGTAATTTTCCACATGATTACCCTTGAAGCTCAAAAACATCATTGCGTCATCATAATTTGCCCTGATAATGACGCTGTGCATGCCCCCTGCGTTTGCATACCAGAACTCATTGTCCCGGTCGAATGCCCTGCTGGTAAACTCACCGTTTTCATCAAACTCAAGGCCGATGACCCTGGCAAAGCCTGTTTCCTGATCCTGTTCCAGGCAGAAAATCCAGTTGCCGACAATATTCGGTGAGTGGATATGCCCGTCATAGAGCTTCTTATCCTCTTTACTTTCTATGTTATACAGATGCAGGCTTTCACCGTCGGCGTCATCCTGATAGAGCACGAAGTTTCCTATGGCGTAAGGGTAATAGACCGCCTTATCCAGAATTTTTTCCTCGTTCTTTCCGTCGAGGTCGCTGCGGTACAGCTTATCCCCGTCGTTCTCGCCGGACTTTGTGTACCAGAGCTTTTCATTGTCGATTTGCAGCGTCGAGGCCTCCGGGTTAAACGCGACCTCGGCGCTTTCGCTGCCGGGCGTGGTTTTGCAGACCTCCCCATTCTCGCTGAGGAAATAGATGGTTCCGTCTGCCGACTGCGTCATATACATAGCGCACGGAAATTCTGTGATTTCGGCCTCCTTATATTCGCTGTCCGATGAGCTGATTCGCGTAATTGTCTGGTCGGCTGCAACCGCGACGCACTTTTCCCAATACACTCTGTCCACGAAGCCATAATACACATATTCGTCTGTGATAAGATAACGCCCATCGTACATATAGGCGCCCATTTTGGCCGATTCCGTCGAATCAAAATTCGGTGCAAAGACTTCAGGCTCAGGTGTGGGTTCCGGTGTGGGAGACACAGTCTCCTCGGGGGCTTTTTCCGAACAGCCCGTTATAAATACCGCCAATACCAAGGTCAGAATCAGAATCAGAATTACCGGTAATTTAATCTTTTTCATAATTGCCTCCTGAAAATCAAAACTTTCCGCCGCCACCGCCATGGGTGGTTCCGGAGGAGGAGGTGTGGGTGCTGCTTCCGGAATCCTCGTCGTCCTTGTGCCTCTCTGTTCTGTCTACCGTACGGTATAAGAACAGATCGCGGCTCTGGGTGATATTCAGGCTCCCGTCCCGGACATAATTTCCGGCCTCCGACTGGAAACGGACGGTCTTCAATTTTGCCTTCATGCTGCCTACCACGGTGATTGCAACGAGAATACCAACAGCCAGAGAGACCAGTGCCCACATCGCCGGCATAGGCGCTTTAGGCAGGTTGGATTTATCGAAGGGCTTATCCGTTCGCGCCTGGGTGATAAATTCGTCGCATTTTTCTATGTATGTCCGAAACGCGGCGGCATAGTTTCCGGCCGACAGGTCGCTTTTCATCTGCTTGCCGATATACTGGATTCCCGCGTCCGTAAAGG
>ULWX01010075.1_pt1 | contig 23717 bp, 21 predicted proteins | sample 1960851 | NCBI WGS metagenome assembly ULWX01 (sample SAMEA4835826, study PRJEB28245) | human gut metagenome | biome: gut microbiome; material: fecal sample | place: Denmark | collected 2008 | reverse complement strand
GGAAAGAGAGTATCGTCGCCAACTTGGAGTTGCTTTCACGCAAGTACTCCAGATGTCCGGCATAATAGGCTAAAGCCGTCATCTGCATCGCATTTCTAAGCTTCCGCGAAAAGCGCTTTTGAAGAAGAATATGTTGATTGTACATCATGGCATATCCCATAGGATTCTGCTTCTCTAGCTTGCTTGCTCCAAGCGTTAAACCGTTTTCTTGATACTCGCAGATGCACATCGCTTTGGAATACCAGCGAATTTTCCAGCCATCCAGTGCAATTTTAAAAAAAGTAATTTGCTCAGGGGCGAATTTTTCTCCCGACCAGACAGGGAACCCATATTCACGCAGTATATCTGTTCGCCATGCCTCACTCATATCAGCATCCAGATCGTATTTCGAACGCTCTAAATCTGTTGCATCCACATAACCGGGAACATCCGGAATTTGAGGCCAACAGCCTTTGATCGGTGTGCCATCTGGTTTTACTCGTATGCCAGATACTGCGTACACATCGTTCGCATCCTCGATACGATCAAGCCAGTTCATGATATTTTCAATATAATCATCAACTACGTAATCATCAGAATCGATTTTGGCAAAATACTGTCCAGCTGCCAATTCTATGCCTCGATTGAGCGCGCTGATCAGGCCCTTGTTCTCTTGGCGGTAATATCGAATCGGAAACGGATTTTCTTCCGCCAACCATGTGGAAAATAATTCTGGAGTATTGTCCTGGGAGCCATCATCAACTACCAACCACTCAAAGTCGAAATGGTTCTGCCGCTGCAAAGAGCGGTAAAGGCGCTCAATTAAATGACCACGATTATACGTTGCCGTAAACACTGTAAGCGTACACACAAATAAATCCCCCCACTGATATAGTTGTGTGGTCATTTACAAAAAATTTGCCACTACATTTTTAGGCGAAAATGCCTCTACTTTAGAACCGATGTATCTTTCAGGATTTTGTGAAATATCGAGAATCGCTTTTAAAATTTGATCTTTCTGATTTTTAACAAAATAAAAGCGATTAAATTGCCCAAAATACGCTCTCAATTTCTGCTGCTCATCTTCTGCTCCATCGAGGACAAATAGAATTGGTTTCTCGGTTGCAGAATAATGATATATCTTCCCCGGAATTTGACCGCCTCGTAAATTACACAGATGTACCAAGACACCTGTTTTGGACTGAACTTCAGCCAAAACATCTAGCGTAACCCGACCACTGATGGTAATTTCATCAGAGGATTCCAATTTTAAATCCGAATCGCCATAAATTCTGCCCACGCAGCCTGACTCCCTCAACGCTTGATAAAAAGGGAGCAGATTTCGAGTATGAGAATAATAGTCTCCGAAATAGCCAAAACTCATCTGCGCTGTACGTTCTTCCTCTGAAAAGTCCAAATAAGGAAGCGGAATATGCTTCATTTTCTCCCCGCAGTCGGGGAAAAGCTTCTTCTGATACTCCAAGGTCAAAGGGCTGACATAATAGACCTCATTTGCTGCGCTTAAGAGCGCGTGTTCTTCCTGAAATACCGCTTCATTGCGGCTGGCGTAGAGATCTGCATACCAAGGATCTTCCCAAATTTGAATCCAGCGTTTGCAGGAAAGCCTTTCCGCCTGCAGCAGGAGCTGCACAAGCTTGTGACTAGCTGCGGGGGATGAATTGGACACAACCAAATCATATTCAGAAGCACTTTGGAACTGAGATGCTTTTTGGAGCCAATACCAATTCAAAGGATAGAGCGAGTCGCCCGGAAAAAAATTGTAATATAGTCGTTTCAACTCTGAGCGAAACCGATTTTTAACACTCCGATTATTGGGCGTATTCTCTTGGGAAGTATTTTGTGTTGAATTATCCAGAGTATCAACATTTACACTGCTTTCAGAAGATTGAAACGGAATTAGTTTCCGTGCCCAAATACGAAATTTGTCCTGGGGAGCAGATGATGGGTAGCAATAATACCGAGCCTCCCTCCAGATAGGAAGCCTGCTATCTTGCTGTCCCCAACTGTCCTCTGCCATCAAAATATCCACATTACATCCGTTTTCCAGCAGCCCTTGAACGTATGCATTGTGGCTCATGTTTGCGGAAGTATTTTTGCTTAAACAAGACGCTGTAACATAAAGCACTTTCATGTAAAAAATCCCCCAAACGTGACATCTTCTGAACAGAGACAGGCATCTAATGGCATCCGAAAAAAGAAGCAGACATCATTCAGATGCTATTCCAACCAGATTTTATCATATACTACTGGATTATCTTGTTATACATATGAGGTAATAAATCAAATAGAGCATATCGGATCTGATCCTTTGTATGTCGGCGAAATCCCAGATAAGAACGCATGCTATTAAATTGCGTTCTATATGGTTTGATCCATTCAAAATGTCCAATTTTTAAGGCTCGTATTCCATACTCAATGTAAATCTCACTGAAGTTCTTTGCTGCTCTCTTAGCCGGTTCTTCCCATGCTTTTTCTCTATACACCTTACATCTTGAGTAGAGGATATCCAACATTACAAGATTTTTCTGCCCGAATGGCTTATATGTTATAGATTGCTGATTTGCACGATAGTAGTAAAACGGACGATCTACAAACGCTACCCGGAAGTTTTTCAAATACAGCCTTGTAGAAAATTCCTCATCTTCGTGAATTAAAATGTCTTTAAAAAATAGTTCATTTTGAAAAAAATCCTTGAGATATAGCTTGTTATACACAACAGTAAACAGTACTGTTTTCTCGTCAGTCGACCAGAGCCACGTGTTGACCATCTCTTCACTGCTCATAAGTTCAACAACGTTGTCCGTTTTTTTCGAAATTCTGTTCGTATGACTATCCGAGTAGTAGAATCCTGTGCAAATCACTAAGGGAACATCTTCATTTTCTGCGATATCAAGCATGCATTCGTACATATTGCAATCCAGGAAATCGTCGCTATCGACAAACGCGATATATTTCCCGGATGCCGTGCGTATTCCCGCATTACGTGCAGCAGCTATGCCTTTGTTTGGCTGATGAATCACCTTGATTCTTTCGTCTCTGATTTTATATGCATCACAAATTGAGGAACTATTGTCGGTAGAGCCATCATCCACGAGAATTACTTCTATATCATGTAGTGTTTGTGCCAGAATACTATCTACACATTCAGCAAGGTATTTTTCCACGTTATATACTGGAACGATTACACTAATTTGTGGCATATTAATCCTCCGTTAGTTGATAGAGCTTTGTAATTTCCTGTGCATTAGAATAATTTCGATTTTTACAGATCAACGAGAGCCGTTCCACTCTTTCTTGGTCCCGGAGTAGGTCCGCGATTCCTTCTGCACACCCCTCATTGTCCATCGGCACAATCACACCATCTACACCATCTTCAAGTTGGCTTGCAGAAGTAGCATACCGGGTAATGACCACGGGCTTACCCAACATCTGCGCTTCCCGGACGGTAACGCACTTTCCCTCATAGCGGCTGGGCTGAACATAAAGATCGCAGGCTTTGATATAAGGGTAAGGGTTTTCCTTCTTGCCAAGCAGGATGACATGATCCTCCATATGTGCTTCTGCGATTCTCTGCCGAATCAGCGGCTCGTCTCCCCCGTAACCGATGATGTACCATTTCACATCAAGGCCCTTGCCCAGCAGAGATTTGCAAATGCCTGGAACGTTGTCAAAGTTTTTGGCATTTGAAAACCTTCCGATTGACAGCAATATATAACCATCGTCCAAGCGCGGCATATCATTTACGGAAACCTCAGCCTGCTGGAGCAGCAGCCTCTCTCCCAAAACATTCTCAATCACTTGCGTCTTGTCAAGAAGTGCAGGATAGAACCGGGCCATTTTCTGACGGCAGGCATCCGAGACAAATACAACATGGTCCACTGCCTCATAGGTTTTGCAATCCATTTCCTTATTTGGATAGAGGGTGTCATAGTCTGTATGGCACCAGGCAACTTTGTTCTGTGCCTTAACCTTATGAATCAAAGGATCCGCAACGCCAAGGAACATAACGCCCAAATCATATTCCCCTGGGATCTCCGGGAGGAGCGGCAGCAGATACCGGGCCGTATACTGCATGGACATCCACACGCCCTTTTTCTCCCCCGAAATAAGACAATGCAGTTTTAGCGCAAGCTTTGAGATCAGCCGAGCCAGGCCAAACATCCACCTGCGGCTGAACAGCAATGACCGGATGGGAACATCGAATGTTCCATATTCCTTCATAGGGGGAAGTAAGTGTACCTGCTCAGGAATATAAGAAAGGAACTCTCCCTCGTGTCGGTACAGGAACAGGGAAACATCATATTTTTCGTAGTCAATTACCTCAAATAACCCCAAAAGGCTTCGTTCTGCTCCCCCGATAAACATGGAGGGCATAATGAACAGGATTTTTTTCTTCACGGCTTTTCCTCATCCTGAATGGGTCGAATATCCAGTGTGCGGGACTGTGTGACCAGCGAACCGGTCGGAATCGTGCCCTTGACAACACATCCTGCGCCTATCACGCAATTGTCTCCAATCTTTGAGCCTCTCAGAATGATTACATTTGCCCCAAGCCAGCAGTGATTGCCGATAGTGATAGGGGTTGTTTCGTGCTCTTGAGATACACCATCGCGGGCAGAAAATTTATGGTCATTATCAAATACTTTCACATTCGGGCCAAAGCGGCACCCGGCCCCGATCGATACAGACTCCAAGCAGCTAATCATGGTTCCTTCATTAAAATATGTCCGTTCACCAACCGTCAAGCGGGCGTTCTGCCCCGTAACGATCACAAGCCTGCCATCACTGACAAGGTGTCCGCCAAAACGGACTTGGCTTGTTTTGGAAAATGACAGTCTGGTGTCCCGGCCCAGCAATTCCACAGTCGCAAAATCAAAGCTGTGACAACGAAACAGTCTCCGGAGGCCAAATCGTATCTGATTGTAAGCGGCCAAAAGGTATGGTTTCATTTTATCAGTTCCCCTTAAATTTTCGGAAAAAGTCTTTGCCAAACACCCGGTGAAGCGGCTTTGTCAGCTTGCTGCGCAGGATCGTTCCTTTGCTCATCCAGCTTTTGGAGTACCAGTGAATGGAGATCGTATTTTTCGTCTTATTGAGTCGCCCGGTCGGATCGTCATAAGGGTTGAAATAATCAATGGGATAGACAACAGCGATTCTTAAATCCTGTTTTTCCCCATTCAGACATAAACCACATTTTTTAAGCGCGTTGGTATTCAGAATCGGGCAGCCGATAATGCCTTTATCACCCAGAAGCAGTTCATCATATTCTGCCAGCATAGCCTGCACTGCCGGATTGCCCGGCTCAGCACCGAATCCGACGCCTGTGTTGATGTGCTCTGCGTCCTCAAAGCCGAAAAAGGAAGGATGGGTCAGCAATTGATCCAAGGGCCGGAGCAATTCCACATCTGTGTCAAAATAGATTCCTCCGTGCTCCACCACGACCACCAGCCGCACATAATCGGTTAGAAAAGCAAACTTTTTCTGCTCATAGCACATTCGGGTATAGCCGTTCGCATTCACATCGAAGTTGTCCTCATTCCACTCGATGATCTCATAATCCGGGCAGTACTTCTTCCAGCTTGCGATACATTTTTGAGCCAGCTTTGGCTTCTCCCCACGGCCAAACCAGCAATAATGGATTACTTTGGGTATCATTCATATTACCTCTCAAAAAAGATCAACAGTATGCTAAACTTTGAAATTGACATATCCGCTCGTTGCGTTTTCCTTGTGATGGATAACAGCCGGATTTCCAATCACCACAGAATGATCCGGTACATTCGTATTCACATAGCTGTTTGGCGCAATCAGAACATCATTCCCAATATGAACGTTGCCAACCACGGTTGCGTTGATGCCAATAAACACGTTATCTCCGATATGGGGAGAACCGACATCACCACGATTTACCCGTCCGATGGTGCAGCCTTTGTGAAGATTTACGTTATTGCCAAGCACAACATCCGCTCCAACAGTTATATTGTATGGGTGACCAAGATACAGACCTCTGCCAACCTGTGTCTGCGTTGAAATTTCCAGCCCGAATTTTCTGGAAAGTCGAAATAAAGCAAGGCGGGCGATTACACTCTGTGTTTTTTGGTATTTCCGATACCAAAATGCAAACCGAAGATTGTGACTGAAAAACCAATGCATAACACTTTTTAAGCCTACTCGATAGGTTTCCCCCGTCATTCGGTAATAGTCATATTTGTAGCTTTCAATCATTTTCATTTGCCTTCTTTCGAACGATTTCAGACAGCATCCGTCCCAACGGTGCACACAAAACCGTCAGGATTTTTCGGGGGGATTCTCGCACAAAAAACCGGTTACCCGCCAGAATACTGCTGGAACAATAATGAATACAGTCCACAAGTAATCGCTTTTTGGACTCCGGATACTGCATACAAACTTTTCGCCAGAACGCAAAGCCCTTCGGATTTCTCAGGTATTGCTTCCACATAGTACCGCTGGAGCCATCTGGCTGATATTCCACATTGCACAGGATTTCATCCAATACTGCCATTTTGTATTTCTGGTCGATCAGGCGGTATTTATAGGAAAGGGAAACATACTTTTCCCCCTCAAACACGGGGTAAGCTGGGTATTGATTGATGATGTCAGTTCTGTAAACCAGCTTCTTGTCCCCACTTCCACCGGCTGCATAGTAACCGATGACTGTGGTTTCTGTCATGCCTTCAGGAAAGCCCTTGCCTATTACGTTGTTATCGAAATCGGCGTCCAACCCTATCATGCCCGCGTACCCCTGATCCCGAACTCTCTCCCATTTATCAAGGATCATCCGTACCGCCCCAGGGGTCAGTTTATCATCAGAGTCGATGCAGGTATTTAATTCGGTATCAATATGCGCATATGCGGTGTTATGGGCGGTGTGCATTCCGCCATTTTCTTTGTAGATATACCGGATTTCAAAGCCATTCTCTTTTGATTGCCAAGACTTCACCAATTCTGCGGTATTGTCCGTAGAGCCGTCATCAATGATCAGCCAGATGAACTCTTTGCAATCCTGCTGCAAGAGGGATTCATATGTACGGAGCAATGTGTGCGCCCGGTTATAGGTTGGCGTAAACACCGTCAATACTGTCATATCATTCATTTGCCTTCCATTGTTCCAAGTAGAAATTCTGTAACCACGCTGCGTTTTCTCGAATGTCAAAGCCAGCCTGCGCAATCTCGGCAGAAGTATCCCGTCTCGGCAAGTTCCGGGAATCCAGAATTTGCCTTGCCCACACCGCAGGTGCCGCTTTCAAGGAAATCTGCGTTACCAAATCTGTTACTTTGCATTCAATTGGCACTTTTTCGGAGATAAAGCAAGGAAGGCTTGACGCCTGAGCTTCGATCATTGTTACAGGTAACCCTTCAAACAAAGACGGGAGCACAAAAACGTCCATTGCCTGTTCTACCCAAAACACATCGCTTCTGTCTCCCAACAATTTTACATGATTCTCTATGCCATAGCTCTTTGCTTTCTCACGAACCTCATCCATCAGCCCGCCTGTTCCGACTAAAAGAAGCACAGAATTCGGCTCCTGCTTATAGATCTCCCGGAAAATATCCAACAAAAACAGATGATTCTTGGGACTCCAAAAGCTTCCTACATGGCCAACGACAAAGGCGTCGAGCATCTCGGGAATAAGCGCCTTCCTCGCACACTCCCGCAAGTCAGGCTGGTATCGGAACTTACCCGCATCAATGGCATTGTGCATCACCGCGAAAGGCGCTCCGCCAAACATCCACTCTCCTGCGGCCTCTCCACACGCGAACAAGTCCGTTGCATATTTTGTAATCTGATTTTTATACACCAGTTTGATTGGGTACTTACTATTCTTGGTTTGATTGCTGCTATGTGCATGTGCAATTCGCACAGGTACACCAAATTCTTTTGCAGCTTTCAGCGGAACTCCCGCCATACAGTCTAAATGGCTATGGACAATCCGATATTCCGTATGTTGAGCGAAAAAGTTCTTTAATTGCTTCTGATAATTGAAACCAACCGGATTCAGCGGCGGCAGGCGATAAAGCTTTCCTCCCATCTCCTCAATTTCATCGTCATAGACTGCCCGCTTGCTTCGATGTGTCAGAAAGTCCAGTTGAACCTGTGTTCTGTCCATCTGCCGATAATGATTCATCAGCATGGTTTCTATACCACCGCGTCCCATGTCTGTTACAATTTCCAAAACGCGTATTGGCATACCGTGGTCACGTCCTTCCATCACTATGTGCTCCTCAGCAGCGCCCAAATCGTCGTCGCGCTGTAGTTCTGGTCAAACGGCGTGTGAAAGCCGTATGCATAAGTAAAGTACGCAAGGAACCCCACCACCGCCGCGATGCAGATCAGGCGGTATGGTTTTCCCTGAAAGCACTTCCGCAGCATCCACGGCAGGCAGCAGATGGTGCCAAGCTCGAAATAGTTCCCCATACGGCCGAACATGTTCGCCCCAGCAAACGTGCCAAGCAGCATGAATGCCAAGCTGATGATGCTCATATGCACCAGAACATTCTCCTCCGGCGTAGAATTTTCAAACAGTTTCTTTTGAAAAATCAGGCTCATAGCCGGTACAACCGCATACACAAGCACGCGGAAAATATTCGTCCCATGATCGTCAAACACTTCATATTCTGCAATATCTTTTCCCTGTTCCCCCGCAAAATCCAAAAAAGAGGTGATTGCCGACTCGAAATTGAGCATCACGAGTACCAGAGCCAAAACGAACAGATACGTAAACCACGACCACGGTTTCGCCCGGAACAATGGGAGGAACACAAACGCCAGCGCATAGGTATGAAACAGCATTGCCAGAAAAACAAGCAGATAATACCGCACCCACTTATTGTCCTTCAGTGCCGTAATCGCATAGGTCAAAATTGCCATAGCCAAGCACTGTTTGATGGCCGCAAGCGTAAAGCAGAATGTACCTAGCGTAAGGAACAGAAAGATGCTGAACGGAAAATTTTCAACATGCCTTTTGAAAAAGCGCACCATTGAAAATTCTGTGAACGCCGCCGTCAGGAAAATAAAAATCTGCGCGTTGTCCGTCTTGCTGCGCAGCCAACTCTCTAAAAAGTAAAACGCCGGATTGTGAAAAATATTCCAATTGTCTTGATTGTCCCACCACTCCGCCGGTGCGGGCATGCTGCGAAAACCGGAAATATAGTTTTGCGTATCATTGAACGACGTGCGCAGCCCTGCAACATAGAGCAGCGCAAGAAACAACAACACGCACCACATATCCATCCGCCGGGCATGAAACGATTGTACACCGGCCGCCAGCCGCGCCTGCGTATTTTTTTGTGACTGCATCGCCAGCCATACCACCACGGCCAGCAGAATATAAAGTTTCAGCATAATAAGCTTCCAGTCTTCAATGTCAGATTCCCAGCGCACGAACAGTCTCACGCACAATTGCGCGTTTGTCAAACGCGCGTTCCATCTTCTCCCGTCCTGCGGCGCCCATCGTTTGGCGAGCAGCGGGATCCAGCTCTAAAAAACGGCGCATGGCGGCATACAGGCTGTCAGCATCCCGGACGCGACACAGATAACCGCTGACGCCGTCATCGACCGTCTCGCGGCAGCCGGGAATATCGCAGGTGATGACCGGCCTGCCGGTCGCCGCAGCTTCCAACAGCACATTCGACATGCCCTCATGGTAGCTGGGCATCACAACGCAATCCGCCGCGGCATAAAAAGGCCGCGGTTCCGCCTGAAAGCCGTGGAACACCGCAATACCGTCCGCCTGAAGCCGCTCGACTTCCGCCTGATATTCATCCTCAAAAAAGCCGACCAGATCGAGCACAAATTTGTGTCCCTCCTGATGCAGCCGCCATGCCGCCGCAAACAACTCGTCCATGCCCTTTTCCTTCATGAGCCGGCCAAGATACAAAAAATGAACAACATCATGTTCGGAATACGGCTGAAGCGCATAGTGCTCCAGATTGATCCCCGCGCCGTTGAGCACCCGCTGCTTTTCGGCAGAAAGGATGTGCTTGCTGCGAAAGACAGCGGCATCCGCTTCGTTTTCAAAAAACACGGTCCTCACCTTGCGGAAAGCCGCTTTATAAAGCACAGTCACAAATTCGGCGAGGCCCCTGCGCTCAAACGCCGTGCCCAAGCCCTGCACATTCGCGTAAAACGGGATGCCCAGCCGTTCGCAGGCAAGGCCGCCGTAAATATTCGGCTTGATGGAATATGTAATCACCAAATCCGGCTGTTCTCGGCGGAGCAGGGAAACATACGTGTGCAGCAGTTGCGCGTCTGTCTTTGGATTCACGCCACGGCGATCCACGTCCGTCTCGATACAGTGCAGACCCATCGCTTTGAAATCGTCTTCGTGCCCAACAAACGGCATACTTAGCACGACCTCGTGCGTCTCCATCAGCTTTTCAATCAGCTCCCGGCGGAAGCGGTACAGCATATAAGAATGGTTCGTAAGGATCAGGATCTTTTTCATTGCTTCTGCAAAACTCCCGTGCCGCCCTCCACAACGCCTTCCTGCCGGAGAACCTTACCGATCGTGCCAAAAAAGCATTTGCAATCAAACGAAAAGCTGAGATGCTCCACATATTCACCGTCCAGCCGGGCCTTTTCCGGAATTTCCAGCTCGTCCCGGCCATGAATCTGCGCCCATCCGGTCAAGCCAGGGCGGACATCGTTTGCGCCATACCGCTCGCGCTCCTGAAACAAGTCCTCCTGATTCCACAGTGCAGGCCGCGGACCGATCACGCTCATGTCTCCCGCCAAAATGTTCAAAAGCTGCGGCAGCTCGTCCAGCGAAGTTTTTCTCAAGAACCGCCCCGTGCGGGTTATACATGCGTCAGGATGCTGCAGCAGATGCGTTGGCATGTCCTTCGGCGTATCCGTGCGCATCGACCGGAACTTATACATCGTAAACGGCTCGCCGTGCAGGCCGAGGCGCTGCTGGCAAAACAGCACCGGACCTTTCGAATCCAGCTTCACGGCCGCAGCCGTCGCCAGCATCAGCGGGGACAGCACCACCAGCGCCGCGCCGGACAGACTCACATCCAGCGCACGCTTGACATATCTCTCATAAATTGTGGGTTGCTCCCTCATGCAAACACCTCTTCCATTCTCGTCTGCTCGCAATAGGTCGGGACGATTTCGGCGATTTTGTCCCGCAGGGCGTCAGTATCCGTCTCGTCCATGGCCTTGAGGAGCATCAGATTCTCCTCGAACGCTGCCTTGTCAAAATCGATCTCGTGCCCGATATAGATCAGGTCGTTTTTCGTTTTCTTCATGCCCTCGCCGCTCAGAAGCAGTTCTTCGTACAGCTTCTCGCCGGGGCGTAGGCCGGTATAGACGATCGGGATATCCACATCCGGCTCAAAGCCGGACAGCCGGATCATATTGCGCGCCAGGTCGTCGATGCGCACCGGGTCGCCCATATCGAGCACAAAAATTTCCCCGCCGCGCGCATAGGCGCCGGCCTGAAAAATGAGCTGCACCGCCTCCGGAATCGTCATGAAATACCGGATGACGTTCTTGTCCGTGACCGTAACGGGGCCGCCGGCTTTGATCTGCTTGCGAAACAGCGGAATCACGCTGCCGGCAGAGCCGAGCACATTGCCGAACCGCACCGCGACATACTCCGTCGCCGAGCGCTCGTTCATCATCTGCACGATCATCTCGCAGATGCGCTTGGAGGCGCCCATCACATTCGTCGGATTCACGGCCTTGTCCGTGGAGATGAGGATGAACCGCTTCGTGCCAAACTGGTCGGCGGCCTGCGCAACGTTATACGTTCCGAACACGTTGTTTTTGATCGCCTCAAACGGCGACGCCTCCATCAGCGGCACATGCTTGTGCGCCGCCGCGTGGCAGACCAGATCCGGGCGGTACTGGTCGAAGATGTTTATCACCCGCTGCCGGTCGCGCACGGAGCCGATCAGCACGATCAGATCCAGCTCCGGATGCGTGCGCTGCAGCTCCATCTGGACATCGTACGCATTGTTCTCATAGATATCAAAGATAATGAGCTGCTTGGGGTGCTGCGCCGCCGCCTGGCGGCAGAGTTCGCTGCCGATGCTGCCGCCGCCGCCGGTGACGAGCACGACTTTGCCCTCGATATACCCGGCGACCTCGTTCAAATCGACCTGCACCGTGTCGCGGCCCAGAAGATCTTCAATGTCGACCTCCCGGATCTGCTGGATGTTAACCTCGCCATTGGCGATCTGATACAGTCCCGGCAGCGTCCGCAGACGGCAGCCCGTCTGCTGGCAGATCTCCAGAATCCGCTGGCGCTGCTTGCGGGAGGCCGAGGGGATGGCAAGTACAATTTCCTCTACGTTGTATTTGCGAACCGCGGCCGGAATATCCATCACGCCGCCAACGATCCGCACGCCGCGCAGATAGCTGCCGCGCTTGGACTTATCGTCGTCAATGATGCAGACAACTTTATTTTCCGAATGCGCGCTGTATAGAAATTCGCGCATAACCATGGCGCCGGCCTGACCGCCGCCGATGAGCATCGTGCGCTTGCCGCCGGAGCTGTGCAGCCCGGCGCGGCGGCGGCGCAGTGTCCGGTACGCAAACCGGAGCAGTGCGCAAAACAACCCCAGAAACAGCGCATACAGGATCGGAAAGCTGCGCGGTACCGAGAGGCGCAGCATATACATTCCGAACATGCACAGTACCGCCGATAAGACGGACGCGACGCCCAATCGAATCAATTCCACCGTACTGGCAAACTCCCACAGGCTGCTGTACAGCTTGAACAGAATGAATACAATGACCGTCGTCAGCGTATTCATCGCCGCATAGGACCACAGGCTCTCCAGGAAGCCGGATTCCAGCAGCGCCCCGTAGTCAAACTCAAATCGAACGAACAGCGCAAGAAACGCCGCCAGATTGATGAGCACGACATCCGCCGCCAGCAATACGCATACGCGGATTGCCTTCTGCTTATTCAGATGATCTGTTACCGCTCTCATTGGATCTCCCCCTCGACGGATACCAGCGCATCCGTCCATTTGTTTCTCCTCACTTCATCCTGCAGCGATTCCACAGAATCTCCAAATCAAAATGTAATACAAACCGATTCGACGCGTCATTTTTTCCGCTCGTCGCCGTATTCGCCGTAGCCATATTTGCTGCCGTAGCCATACCCATACCCATAGCCGTAACCATAGCCGTAACCATACCCATAGCCGTATTTGTTAATCACACTGCCGGAGAAGGCGTTGAGCACGTAGCCCACGACAGGGATGCCATACTCACTGAGCGTGGTCAGGCTGTTGAGCACGCTGGCTTTGCTGGCGAAGTTCTGCTTGACGACCATGACGGCGCAGTCTGCCTGTTCGGCAAGCTCGGTCGCGTCCGAGAGCATGGAGCACGGCGGGGTATCGAGCAGGATGCAGTCATAGCTCCGGCGCAGCTGCGACAGCAGCTCCGCAAATGCCTTGCTGCCCAGCAGCTCGGCGGCGGAATCCACCCTGCGGCCGGAAAAGATCACGTCCGGCGCATCCGGCTCCTGCGCGGGATGCAGAATCTGCTCCAGCGAGACGCCGCCGCACAGATACTCCGACAGGCCCACGCACGGCTTTTGCCGCACCATCCGGTACACGGACGGGTTGCGCAGGTCGCAGTCGATGAGCAGCACGCGGCGCTCGTGCCGCGCGAGCGACAGCGCCAGGTTATACGCCACGGTGGTCTTGCCCTCGCCGGGGATGGCGCTGCAGACGATAGCCGTCTTGTAGCCGTGCGCCTTCATGCTCTTTTCCACGCGCACCGTCACGAGGCGGAACGCCTCGCGGAAGGCGCGGCTGTCCGTTTCGCGCAGGGAGACGACCGGCTGCACCGACTTACTGCGGCGCTTGACGCTGATCTCCGGCAGCGCGCCGAGGTACTTGGCGTTCGCCACCGTCTGCAGGTCCTCCTTGCCCATAACGGTCGATTTCGACAGGCCGTACAGGAGCATGAGCACAAGGCCGATCACCAAACCGATGAGCGCGCCCTGCTTGGCCGCACCTATCCAGTTGCGCGCGTTGACCGGCTGCGTGGGCACGCCGGACTCGTCCACAACGGTGAGGAGCGTGGAGCCGACGACGAACTCCGCAACCTGCGGATAGTTTTCAATCACCGACTGCAGCACGTCGTAGCAGAGCTGCGGGTCGGAGCCGGTCACACTCAGCACAAAGAGGTTCGCGCCCTCCACCGCCGAGGCGGAGATTGCCGGCAGCGATGTGAGACCGAGATCAGTCTGCACCACTTCGCTGAGCACGCCGCTCGTAAGAATGTACGGAAACGTCTTGGCCATCTGCTCCGCGGTGGCGGAGTTATAGACTGGGGTGCTCGCCTGCAGCGGGTTGCCGACATAGACGGTAAAGGTCGCGGAAGCGGTATACTGCGGGACATAGCTGCGCCACGCACGGAAGCCCAGCGCGCCGCCGATCAGCACGACGAGCAGCAGCGTGACCCACCAGAGCCGGCGCAGCCCGCGCAGAAACGCCGAGAAGATGCGCCGCAGGCTCAACGGGGAAGCGGTGTTCTGTTCCTGATTCATTCTGCGTCCTCCTCCCCTGCGTCCGGCGCTGCGCTGCGTTTGCCGTAGCCGTATTTTCCATAGCCGTACTTGCCGCCGTACCCATATTTTCCGCCATAACCGTAGCTGTACCGGTCGGTGAAGTCGGCGGAGTAGAAGTTGTTGAGCACACAGCCGAGCAGCTCCGCTTTGCTGTGGTTCAACACGTCGATCATGTCGTTGATGACGCGCACGGGCGCCTGATCCTGCCGGACGACGAGCACAGCGGCGTCTGCAACGTCCGCGATGCATTCCGCGTCGGGACTGACGGCCATCGGCGGCGTATCGACGATGACGACGTCCATCTGCTGCCGTGCGGCCGCGAGGAGCTGGCGCATGGATGTGCCGCCGCAAAGCTCGGTTGAATTTTCCACGCCGCGGCGGCCCAGCAGCGTCGCAAGACGCCGCTCCGGATCAACCAGCAGCGCATCGCGCAGGGCGACCTTCTCCGCCAGCAGCTCCGGCAGGGTGGAATATTCCTCGTCCTGATAGCCGAGGATCTTGTGCACAGCGGGTTTTTTCATGTCCGCGTCGATGAGCAGCACGTTTCTATATTTTCGTGCCATTGCCAGCGCGAGGTTGACGGAGACGGTGGACTTGCCCTCGTCCTCCAGCACAGAGGTGACCATGACGACCTTGCCGTGGCTGCGGCGCATCTGGTATTCCACGCGGGTGCGCAGCTTTTTGAACATCTCGACAAAGAGGAAGCCCGTCGTTGGGTTCGTAATGAGGATGCTGGTCTTCTTGTGCGCGAGCGCGGCGCGGAACGTTTTGTACTTGCGCTCGTGGTGGACGGCGGCCAGCAGCTTCGTGTCCAGCTTGCTCTCGACCTCGTCCTCGGACTTGACCGTATCCCGCAGATAGGCGCGCACGCACAGCAGCACGATGACCAGCGCAGCGCCGGCAAGCCCCGCGAGCTTCGCGGTGTGCAGCGCGTTGGACGCGTTGACCGGCGCGGTCGGGATGCGCGGCTGCTGCAGGATCTCCAGTGAGATGTTGCTGAGCACGGTGCTGGCCAGATCGCCGTAGTTGTTGATGACGGCGCGGGTGATGAGATACGCCATACGCGGATTATCCGACGTGACTCGCATCTCCAGCAGGTTCGTCTCCTCAATGGCGACGGCGCTGATCTCACCGTCGATCTGCTCGACGCCCAGATCCTGCGCGACGCGCTTTTTCATCACGTCGCTGCCAAGCACCTGCGAGAAGGACTGCGCCATGCCGGTCGCGGCATTGAGGTTGGAATACACCGACGAGGAGTTGCCGCGCGTGGACACAACAAAGGTCGTGCGCGTCTGATACTGCGGCGTGTAAAACTGCGCGGCGGCCACATAGGCACAGGAGGCCAGGATCACCGCCACCATAACGACGGCCCACAGCTTGCGCAGCACCTCGCGGATGAGCAGCAGCGGGTGCATGCGCTCGACCGCGCCGCGCTCCTGCACCACTGTGGATTTCTTTTCTTCCATGCTGTCACCCGCCCTTCATTCCACCACGACGATCAGCCGCGTGTAGCTGTTATCGACCGTATAGGTCACTTCATACGTGCCGGGCGTCGCGGGATCGACGTTCGAATCAATCGCCACGCCGTCGGCCGTGTTCGTATAGGTTTTGTCGCCCCGGACAAAGCTCGTGACGTAGGCGCCGGGGTTGAACTCCTCACCCTGCGCGAGGTAGACCAGATAGCTCGAAAGCGTGATCTGCGCGCTGTTTGCGTTGCCGTTCACAACGTCCACCGTCGCGGTGAGATACGCCGTGTCGCCCATGCTGTTCGTCACGCGGAACTCCACCGCGTGCGAGCCGATGGACGAGACGAGCGAGCCGTTGTCCTTCGAGGAGACCTTGACGCGGCCGCTCAGATCGCCGTCGATGCAGTCCTGCGCGCCGACGCGCTGCAGCAGGTCCGCCACGCCGGACTCGGTAAACACCAGCGGCCCGGAGAGCGTAAAGCGCGGGGACGTATAGTCCGTATAGCGCACGCTGCGCGTCGCTTTTGTGACATGGCTCTGGGAGTCAAAGGCAGCGTATGTCACCTTCACCGTATTGTCCGAAACGAAGCGCGTGACGCCCTCAATGAGGATGGAATCCGTCACGTCGCCGTCCTCCGCATCCGTCGCGGTGACGCCCTGGAGCAGGTCTTCCTCCGTCGCGGTCGTCGGCACATCCAGCACGTCGGACGCAAACGCAATCACCGGCGCTTCGCCGCCATTAACCGTCTTCTGGTGAAACACATACACCACCAGCCCGCCCACAGACAGCACCATGAGTACGGATAAAATAATCGCAGTCAGTTTCTTCACAACAGCACCTCGGAATGTTTCAGGAAAATGGAGCCGGCCTGCCCTGCAGCAGGGGCTCGTCGGATAAAATGCGGCGCGGATTTTCCGTGAGCAGCCGCTCGGCCAGCTCGCCGGAAAACTCCATCGTCAAAAAGTCCTGCGCGTCCACCAGGTCGGTGGTGCGCATCTCGGCGCCGTGCGCGTCGCTCGCCACGCACGAGACGAGATCGTTCCACAGCAGCGCCATTGCAAGCTGCTGCGCGTGGCGGCCGAACTTGCCGAACAGGCTGCCCTTGTTGATCTGGACGCCGATCCCGTCGCTCACCCAGTCATAGAGGATATCGGGGATATCCTGCAGATGCACATACCGCTCCGGGTGCGCCACGATGGGGATCACACCGTCCTCCAGAATTGCGTGGACGAGCCGGTCCATATACAGCGGATCCTCCCGGAAGGCAAACTCGATCAGCAGATAGCGGCTGCCGTTCAGCGTCAGCAGCTTTCCCTCGCGCAGCAGGCGGGGCACGTCGCGCGTGCCGAACACCTCCATGCCCTGATACACCTCCAGCGGGATGCCGGCGGCTTTGATCTCGCCGCGCAGCCGCTCCAGCCGCCCGGTCAGCTCCGGCGAGGCATAGTTTTCATAAAGGCCGCGCTGGTTACAGTGCGGCGTGGCGATGATCGCCGTAACGCCGGACTCCACGGCGGCATACGCCATCATGAGCGAGGTCTCCGGGCTGTCCGAGCCGTCGTCCAGTCCGGGGAGGATGTGGGCGTGAATGTCGATCATTGCCCGCTCAGTCCTCCAGCGCGCCGACCCTGCGCAGCTCGGCCAGGAATTCCTCCGCGTCCGCCTTCGCGGTCGCGGCGTCGATCTCGTACACGTCGGTGATGCGCGCGGAAAGCGCGTCGAGCGTCAGGTCCTCAGAGAGCGCGTTCCAGATGAAGCTGCCCAGCTCGTTGAGCGTGACAAGGCCGTTGAACTTCTGCGCCGCTGCGCCGGACGGAATGAGAATGGTCTCGCCCGCGATCTCGCGGAGGATGTAATCTTTGGATGCATGCATGCTTGTCTTCTCCCATCAATGGTTTTTGCTCCGGCCGCTTCGGCCGGCTCACAGGCAGGAAAGGCAGAACTCCGATACCACCCGGTTCCACTTTTCCGCTTCTTCATAATTCGGCGAATGCGCCGACTCCGCAAAGGATACCCACTCCTTTTTCGGCGCGGACAGCTTTTGAAACCACGCCTCGGCCAGCGCATAGGCCGTCGTATAATCGTGAACACCCTGCGTGATGAGCACCGGAACCGGCAGCGCCGGCACCGTCTCGTCAAATTTGCAGGCGACAACCTCGTTCCAGAGCGTGTCCGAGGTGTACATTCCGCCTTTGGCGTATTGGACGATCTCCGAAAGGCGGTATTCCTTCGTCCGCAGCAGCGGAAGCACCATGGACGAGATCATCCCGCCGCGATGGTGATAATCCACGCCGCCGTATTTGGCCACGCAGTCCCGCTGCGCCAGCATGGCGTCGTGGGAGGCATACACGCCGTTCACCGGCGGCGCGCCCAGCTTCCGGATCTCCTTCTGATTGCCGGCCTTCCGGGCCATCTCCAGCGCAAATTCGTAGCCAAGGCGTTCGTTTTCCCCGCCGTTGACCAGTTGGCCCACGCCGATATAGGCCTGCACGTGCTCCGGGTACTGCTGCGCCAGCCGCACGCCCAGATACGAGCCCCAGGAATGGCCGACGACGAAGATTTTATTCTTTCCAAACAGGCGGCACAGGTATTCCACCACCGCCCGCGTATCCTCCACATACTGCTCCGGCGTCAGGCTCTGGCGGAGCTGCTCGGGGCGAAAGCTTTTGCCGGAGGCACGCTGATCCCAGCACACCAGCGTAAAGCGGTCGGCCAGCGCGCCGTTGTGCCGCAGCACCAGATGCCGGTTGCACACGCCGGGGCCGCCGTGGAGAAACAGCATCACCGGATGCTCCGCGTCCGCCGAGCGAATCCGGACGCTTTGCCGGTCGCCGTTCACCGGGATCATTTCTTCATAATCCAACGAAATCCGCATCGTATTCCCCCCTGCCGCACATGGATCGCAGTGCGATCAAAATACAGGTTATTTCAGTTTGCCGTAGAGCTTCAAAATGCGCTGCCGCCGCCCGATCAGGCACAGCCACGGCCCGGCAAAGAAATCCCACCTGAACACGCCGGGCTTCTGCACCCTGTCCTTGCGGCGCGCCGCCGTCACATACGCAAACACGCAGCTTTGCGGCAAGGGGCCTTCCACCACATCCTGCGCGTCGCCCACGAACCAGAGGCTTTCCCCCTCGGCGCGGCAGACGCGGTGCAGAATGTACTGCCCGTTCGGGCGCTGGTAAAACGCAATGTCGCCCCGGCGCAGCGGCCGCTCCGGCGCTTTGAGATACACCGTGTCCCGTCCCGGCGCCAGAAACGGCAGCATGCTGCTGCCGGAGACGACCAGGGGAAGCTCCGCCCCCTCCGCGAGCAGGGCGCGGTATTCCGGCATGAGCACGTCCGCAGCGAAAATCTTCTTCATATGCGCAGCTCCTCTTCCGCCGCCTCAGACAGCGCCGTGCCGCGCAGCACATAGCGCCGGTTGCAGATGCGGGCGGTATTCGGCCGGTGTGTGATGAGGATGCAGGTGCGCACATCGCCGCTGTCCATGATGTTTTGCAGCATCCGCCGCTCGGTGTCCTCATCGAGCGCGCTGGTCGCCTCGTCCAGCAGCAGGATCGGCGCGCGGCGCAGCAGTGCGCGCGCCACGGCGATGCGCTGCGCCTGCCCTTCGGACAGGCCGTGCCCCAGCTCGCCGGTGCCGCTGTAAATGCCGTCCGGCAGCTTTTCGATAAATTCCCATGCACAGGCGGTCTTCAGCGCCGCGATCAGCGCCGCGTCCGTCGCCTCCGGGCAAACCATGCGGAGATTGTCCGCGATCGTGCCGGCAAAAACGGTGTTGCCCTGCGGCACGTAGCTGAAGGCGCTGCGCGTCGCGGCGGAGATGGGGTGCGCCGCGCCCCTCTCGTCCGTGAGCACCGCCCTGCCCTCGTGCGGACGGATCAGCCCCAGCATCAGGCGGATCATAGTCGTCTTCCCCTCGCCGGAGGGGCCGGTCAGCGCCACGATCTCGCCGGGGGCAGCGGAAAAATGAATGTGCTCCAGCACCGGCTCCCCGTCCTGATAGGCAAAGGTCACGTCGTCGAGCGTGACGGTGCAGTCGCCGGTGAAGTCCGGTGCCGCGTCGCGCGCACCCGGCTCCTCCGGCAGCTCCACGACCGCCATGAGACGCCCGGCGGAGGTGGTGATGGAGATCGCCGTCGGCACCAGGCCGATGATTGTGGAAAACGCGGCGCGCAGCATATTCGTCAGCGTCAGGAACATGGTCATGGTGCCGTAGGAGATGGCGTGCGTCCACAGACGGTACACGCCCCAGCCGAAGCACCCGGCCGAAATGAGCAGTCCGACGAGCGACATGACCATGCTCGCCGTGACGGAAAAGCGGTTATAGTCCAGAAATGCGGCGCGGTATTTCTCCTGCATGGCGAGCATCCGGTCGCGGAAACCGTCCATAACGCCGAACGCCTTGATGGACGTGAGGTTGCGGAACGAGTCGTCGTGAAACGACATGACCTCGCTGCTGATGGTCTTCATACGTTTGTTATAGTCGCGCATCCGGCGCACGAGCACGCGCGAGCAGACGACCGACAGCGGCGCGCCGACGAGCGCGATGAGCGCCATGACGGGGTCGTAGCACAAAATGATGACGAGCGAGCCGACAAACTGCACCGCGCCGGAGACGAAGCTCGGCAAAAAGCTCGTCACGCCGCTGGCCACGCTGCTGACGTCGCCGTTGAGACGGTTGAGCAGGTCGCCGCTGCGAAACTGTTCGAGCGACTCCCAGTCGGTGCGCAGCATCCGGTCGTACACCTCGGCCTGAATGCCGTTCTGCACGCGGATGTTGATGACCGCCGCGATGCGCGAGGCAGCCGCCTGCATCAGCACGCTTCCGACCATCATGCCCGCCATATAGGCCGCCGCCGTCCAGATCGCGCCGGTCTCAAAACCGGTGACCACGTCGATGAGCTGCTTCATGGCGACGCTGGAGAGCAGGGACATCACCGTGCCGAGGATGCCGAGGACGATGTGGATGCATACCACCGCGCGGTAGCGGCGGATGTAGGTGAACATCCATTTGGCCTCGGCCCACATCTCGCGGAAGGTACCGTCAGCGATCTTCTGTTTGACTTTCCTCGAAAACTCCATACTGTCTCATCAGTTCCGTTCGTCTTTTTCCAAGCTCGATGCTCTCGGCCGCGGAAGCGCGCGGCAGTTTGCCGCGCAGCATATCCGCGCCGTATGTCCCGATGCGCGCCAGCCAGACGGCCGGCAGCAGCACGGGCGCTTTTTTCAGTGCCGGGTAGCGCGAAACGAGCGCCGCGCGCGGCGGAAACAGCGCGTGCAGCACGCCGCCGCGCCCGCTTCCCGGTTCTGCGTGTTTCAGATTCTGCAGCACGATGTTCGCGCTGTGCTTGCGGCTCATCGTGCTCTGTCCGTAGACGCCGGCGTCGAGCACATCGGTGAGCAGCGCCTCGTCCGAGCCGGCGATCTCCGGGATATAGCCCGCCGCCGAGCCGTCATAAACAAACTGCGTCTGGCAGATGTGCAGCACGTGGCTGCAAAACACCATGCCGCCCACCTCGTCCAGCATCCGCCGGATCTCCGTCCAGTCGAACCGGCTGCCGTAGCGCGTGGCAAAAAGCCCGATATCGCTCAGCGTGCGCAGACCAAAGCCGCTGTAGTGAAAATGCTTGAGCGCGTGGCACACAAGCAGCAGAAAATGATCCTGCGGCGCAAGCGTGCGCACCGGCACGCCGGAGACCGTCTCAAATTCGCAGCGCGCGGCGGCTTCTCTGAAATAGGCGTTCATCCGCCGCTCGGCTTCGTACTCCTCCGAAAACAATTGCAGATGCAGCTCAATGGCAAGGCCGCTCTCCGCGCAGCTCCAGTTTGACTCCGTCTCACCAGGCTCCGCACAGACAAGCCCCTGCGCTTCCAGCACGGCCTCACAGGCCGCGCGGTGCTCCGGCAGGACGAACAGATCCTCATCCGCCGAGGCGCGGTGATCCGGGTGCGGATACAGGCTGCGGCAGATCAGTCCCTTGACCAGCGCGTAGGGCACGTCCACCGCGTTCAGTGCCGCGCACAGGCGCAGCGCCGCTTCCGTCCGCTTGGCCTGCAGGGCGACGGAGAGCGTCGCCTCCTGCTTCCAGCGAAGACGTGCTTCGCCGAACGCCTCCGGCTCACCGGAGAGCGCTTCATACACCACCGGCACCAGCTTATGTACGGCGGCGAGCCGGTGCAGCTCCTCCGGCTGCACGCCCGACACGCGGTCAGCCGGTTCATTCCGGCAGAACGCGCGGAGACACCCGATCAGTTGTTGTTCCGCAGCGGTCATGGCGTCCCTCCTCGACGGGAAATTGCAAAAATCGCATACTACTCGATTCTGAATCATTTTATCACATTCTGACAGTTAATCAATACTATATTTATATATAGTTTCTCTTTTTCTTCCATTTTTCGAACTTTCGGCCAAACCGACAAAAAAGGCGCCTGAAATCCAGCAAAAAACTGTTTTTGGCGCATGCAATATTTTTCAGGTCACAACATATATTCACCACAGCAGCAGGTGATTGGCGAACGTCTGTTCGGAAATCGAACGCACCCTGCAACAGTGCGTAATCTGTTCTTCGTTTGATAACAATTAGTATAATTTTCACGGTCATCCAACCGTGTCCGGAATTTTTGGCCGCGCGAACGCACACAAAAGCAAGCCATGCCTGCCGTCACGGCGGTTCTTCGTCTGTGACGGCATATGATTGCGCCGTGCTCCGTTCTTGATCTCATCTTAAGAAAATTGTGAGGAAAAAGCAATGGGAATTGGAATTGAATTTTGTAGAAAACAGGTATAAGATAGGGAGGAATTCGCAGACTGTGGTCTGTCAGCAGAGGAGGAATCCCCACGGAGGTTTGCAGCACAACGGCCAGCGCCGTCACCATTGAAGAGGTCGTGACGAAAGCGCAGCTTCGCCGGTTCATGAACTATCCCAACGAGCTTTACCGGGGCAACCCCAATTTCATTCCCTCGTTTTACAGCGACGACCTCGCCGACTGGACGCCGGGGAAAAATCCCGCCTTTGCCTACTGCGAGGCCAAGGCGTTTCTCGCCTACCGGGACGGGGAAATCGTCGGACGGATCGGCGCGATTCTCAGTCACAAGGCCAACGAAAAATTCGGCACGCACCGGATGCGCTTTTCTCAGGTCGATTTCATCGACGACGCGGACGTATCCGCCGCGCTGTTCGCCGCCGTGGAAAGCTGGGCGCGCGAAAAGGGCTGCACGGAGGTGCACGGCCCGCTCGGCTATACCGATCTCGACCGCGAGGGCATGCTCGTAGAGGGCTTCGACCGCCGGAGCCTGTTTATCACAAATTATAACCATCCGTATTATCCGGAGCATCTGGAACGGCTCGGCTATCACAAGGATGTGGACTGGATCGAGTACCGCATCACCGCGCCAGCCGCCGGCAGCGAGGATGCCGAGCGTCTGCACCGGCTCGCGCAGCGCATTCTGGAGCGCAAAAATCTGCACGTGGCGCAGCTGCGCCGCAAATCGGAATACCGCCCCTACGTGCGGCAGGTATTCCAGCTCGTGAACGCGGCCTACGCCCCGCTTTACGGCGTAGTGGAGCTTTCGGAGGAGCAGATTAACCGGTACGCGGATAAGTTCATTCCGCTGGTGAACCCGGAGTTTGCGTGCTTTGTCATGGACAAACAGGAGAACATGGTCGCTTTCGGCGTCAGCCTGCCGGA